>Ga0247843_1000206_pt1 | contig 138831 bp, 126 predicted proteins | sample LaCruzMarch2017__FD_192420 | JGI IMG/M metagenome (GOLD analysis project Ga0247843, IMG submission 192420) | Freshwater microbial communities from meromictic Lake La Cruz, Castile-La Mancha, Spain - LaCruzMarch2017_8m | ecosystem: Environmental > Aquatic > Freshwater > Lake | place: Spain...
CAACAAGAAAAAGTTGACACTGAATCTGTGCCACAGGAAATTGCGCAACACTAACTGCTGCTCAGGTTTTTAGGAGTGGCACAAGATCAGGAAATCGCCTGGCACAAATCGAGGAAATCCGACACCTGGGGCCTTGGGCTTTTCTTATTCTGGTGCCACGACTGGCCCTAAGGACATCAAAACTTCCACCGATGGTACCTCGGTTTATGTTGTGAACCAGAATTCAAACACGGTCACACACTTCAGCAGAAACACTTCAACGGGAGCCCTCACCTATCAAGGAACCATTGCCACAGGTTCATCACCTCGGGCCCTCGTGATCTCCGCCGATGGAGCCTCCGCTTATGTCACAAACTTCGGATCAAACTCAGTCTCCCTCTACAGCAGAAACACCTCGACGGGAGCTCTCACATCTCAGGGAACCATTGCAGCTGGCTCATCTCCACAGGCACTGGCGATTTCCGCCGACGGAGCTTCGGTTTATGTCGCAAACTGGAACGCTGCTAATCTCACCCGCTTCAGCCGAAACACCTCGACTGGGGCGCTGACTTCTCAAGGAACCGTCGCCACCGGATCACAGCCAAACGCCATCACGATTTCCGTCGACGGAGCTTCGGTTTACGTCGCAAACCTAGGTGCAACCACCGCTTCTATCTTCAGTCGAAACACCTCGACTGGGGCGCTGACCTCTCAAGGAACCATCGCCACAGGCTCATCTCCGGCGGCCGTCACGATCTCTGCCGACGGAACTTCGGTTTACGTCGCAAACTTCGGCGCAGGCACATTGTCGATTTATGGCCGAAACACCTCGACCGGAGCACTCACTTCTCAGGGAAGCATTGCCACAGGTTCAAGTCCTAACTCGATATCAATCTCCTCCGATGGAGCTTCGGTTTACGTCGCAAACAACACCTCAAGTACACTTTCTCGTTATAGTAGAAACACCTCGACGGGAGCCCTCACCTCTCATGGAACTATCCCCACCGCCGCAAATCCTAGCGCGATCTCGATCTCTTCCGATGGGGCCTCGGTTTATGTCTCAAACTACACCGCAAGCTCAATCTCGATGTTCAGCCGAAGAACCACTCCATAAGATTGAGCTCTTTCACATACGGAATTAGATAGAAAGTATTTTCACAATCGACAATTTTGATATCGTCTAAAAATATTTGGTTCACACAGCCCTTAGCTCGAATCCGCAAGCTGACCTTTGAACCTCGAAGCGGTCTACTCGACTTGGCCTTCGCCCATGGGCTTTATGCTGATCGATGACTGCACCTGCTGACCCTGAAGATTTGCTGATCCAAGGGCTAGGCTGAGGCTGGAGGCCACCGCCTTACCTTGGGATTGATTCGAGCCAATCGAAACTGTGGTGCCAATACTTTTTATTTTTGATGAGGGTGCTGGATCTGGGTCACTTCCAGACTTAGGAGTTACGAAAGACTCAATCTGGTTTCCGCAGCCGAACAAAATCGTCGCCAACAACAACCCCAAGCATCTCGTTTTGATCAAACTCATTTTAGACCTCACTCAGCTTATCGGCAGCCTTTAGGCTCGCCTTTAGGGGCAAAGAAAACTTTTCTATTTGAGCCGACGTGAGCTCAAGGTCCTGTCGATGTTCCGCTGAAAATCAAAGGCGCGTTCTCAAAACGAAACACAAGCCGAAGACCGTTTTCGAAGACCAGCCCCGAGGTTCAGGACAAATCTGGCCTTACTCCCCCAATGAGGCACTTCGTATACTAAAAATTGAAGAAGGAGGCAGCTTGCTTGCCTTTCCACAAAACAGATTCGGCGACAAGCGTGAACTGCTTGTAGTGTTTCTTTGCATTGTCGGCCTCGCAGGAAGCCTGGCGCCCCTTGTTTCAGAAACCGTTTACCAACACCTGTTTACAAAAATAATTCGAAAATCAGAAAGCAAAGCCATCGGCGCAATTGAATCCGCAACCAATGATATCCGTCATAAAAGTCAAGGCGCCGTCGCCTGGGAGAAAGCCAAGAAGGCTCTTCCCGTGCGCGAAGGGGATAGCATCTATACAGGTGCAAACTCCACTTCTGAAATTAAAATGGAAAAGGGCGGAAACCTTTCGGTCTCTGAAAATTCGTTGGTCACCTTTGTCAAAAAGAATAGGATCAACATACCTAATCTTGCCTTGGGCAACTTTCAAGTGGCCGTTCAAGGCAAGATGCAAGTAAGTATCGGCGGCAAGATCACCGAGATTGCAGGCGAAGGCTCAGTCGTTGAAATTAAAGTTTCCAAAAATCAACAAGCTCAAATTCGTTTGGTGCAGGGTACGGCCAGTGTTGAATCCAGCGGACGTAAATCAAAGCTGAAGCTGAATGAAACCCTCAAGCTATCAAGACAAACCGCAGCCAAATCCGCGGCGAGCGAGGTGGCCAGCAATGTAACCAGAGAAGAGGCGCCGCCCATTCCTATTCTCATCGAGCCTTCCCCACTGCCAGAACAAATCAACCACTATTGGACCTTCGAAGACTTTTTCGACAAAGACAAAACAGAGGGGAAAATTCAACGGCGACTGGAGGCCAAATCCTTTGTCAACTTAAGCATTCCTATTGAATGGCCAGCCACCCCAGTTCCCACACGGGTTCAGGGTCAGCTTTCTAACACCACCGGCTTTGAGAACGTCCCGGAAATTTTCCTCGCAATGGAGGAAGAAAGCCAAAAGAGCTTTTCCAAAGCATTTATCGGCGACAATTATGTTCGACTTTCCATCGATGGACAAAATTGGTCCTCTCCAAAGCGAATTCAAGTGGTACCTACTCATAGTGACCTTCGGGCCCCTCAACTCAAATTCCCAAGCGAAGCTTTCCATATCTTGGATTCCTCGACTCAGGTTCGCGGCCAAATTCAATCCGATCCCAGTGCAAAAAGTTTTGTGATCGAAATATCCTCGGCCCCTGATTTTTCGCCACAAAAAACACATGTGAAACTTCTCAGTCGACCCGATTTTGAATTTCGTTTTAGCCGGGAAAGTACAGTCTACTTCCGCGCTCAATCTATTCACGCAGACAGCAGGCTTTCTGAAGTTTCGATGGTGACTCGGATCCAAATCGACCGCCCACCAATTCCGGTACCGCCCATACTTATTTCGCAGAGAGCCTCGGCAAACGCCTATGACGAATTTAATATTGAGTGGCATGCGGCGCCCACTTTAAGTCAATTCGTCATCGAAGTCCTAGATTCGAAGGATAGAATTGTTCTCACCCAAACGACCACGAAAAATAGTTTTCAATCCACCCTAAAAAAAGAAGGCTCCTACAATTTTAAGGTAAAAACAATCGACCGCTTTGGTCGAGCCTCGGCTTGGACTGCCGGAAAATTGAAAGTCCTTCCTTCGGCTTATGAAGTACAAAAAAGAAAACATGCCTCAGAGCAAGCCGCGGTCAAAGAGGCCGCGACAATTCCCAACTTGGCTCCGAAATCCCTTCTTGAATCCTTGACCATTTGGTCAGTCGAAGGCATCGGTTTCACTTCCTATTCCCAAGAACAAGTTCTGAGTAAAAACCAAAACCCCGTCGGACTTGGCATTGCCATTCGAAGGATCAGCTGGAAAGAAGTCACTGGCTTTGAGTTTTCCGTCAAAGCCGCAACCACGACAAACCAAACAAAAAGTTCTTTGGCTGCTTTTCAATTGGAGGCCCACTATCACCGAAGATGGACTTCTGGCTTTAATCCCTTTTCACGGATTAACGATTCCGTTTGGTCTTGGCAGGCCGGCGGCGAGTATTATCGAAGTCAAAGATCTGGCAGTTTTTCCCCGGGCTATAATCTTTTAAAAATGGGTCTTAATCTTGATTTTCCCTTCCTGACTTCGTTCAATACTGGGGGGAAGTTTGGCTATGGTCTTGGTCTTGAACAAAGCATGAAGTTTGAGATCGAAGGCTACCTTCAGTATCGCCTAAGACAAGACTTGGGATTTGGAGTGGGCTATCGAGTGCATTTATTTCAAGCGGGCTCGGAACAAAGCAGCCCACAAGGTCTGCCTTTCCGCGAAGGTTATGGAGAAGGATATTCGGTGCTGAAATGGCTTTACTAAATTCGAAAGTCCTTTCGATCAAATGGAAGCTCAGCATAGCCCTTCTTGGAACAGGTCTGAGCTTTGTATTGGCCTACGTTTGGATCGCTAAGCGCGTCTTTGAAGCTGACAAAATTTCCTACGTCTTCGAAGCCCAAGGCGCCCTCTTAGAATCCACAAAACAAGAAATCGAAACTTCTTTTGAAAAAGCTCTTCTGGTCAGCAGAAGCGCCATTGCTACCTTTGATCCAAATCGCGGCAAGCTTTCCGAAGCTGGCGAACAAATCTTTTTTGATGAAAATGTCATCGCCGGAATTGAGCTCTGGAATGAAAATACCCAGCAGGTCGTGTTTCGACTGGAAAAAAGGGATGTCGTTATTCCTCCTGTCATAAGTCCTCAGGATATCGAAAAATACAAAGCTCTGGATCTTGGACGAATGGATGTTGAGGTGCTTCCCAGCGGGAATTTCCAACTCGTGCTGAGGTACAAACAAGACGCAGAAAATCTTTTTCGTATGAGAGCAATTATCACACTGGAGGAGCCTCTGCCAAAGGCGACGCTCAGTCAGTCTTTTTCCCTCATTCACGAAGGCCGTGTTTTACTGACCTCTGATGTGAATGGAACCGACGAAACTATTTTTGAACTCATCGCCAAGGACTTGGGTTCTGCCGAGCTGGACCAAACCAAGCTTTGGACTTTTGAAAATCTTCGCATGCTGGTGACAGTGAAATCTCTGTCGATTTCAAAACTGAAGGTTCTCGTGGCCACGCCGGAGGCCGAAGCTCTTGGCGCCCTTGGGACCTTATTCAATCGGTCGATTCTTTTTCTTTTCTTTTCCACCTTTTGTTTGATTCTGATTTCCCTAGGCCTTGCGAAAAGCTTGACCTCAGCGCTCACGATTTTAACAGCCGCTGCCTTTGAAATTGGTCGTGGTAATTTCAAAGCAGAACTTCCAATTAAGTCCCGCGATGAAATGGGCGTTCTTGCGCAGGCCTTCAAAAAAATGGCGACAGAAATTGAACGCCTCCTCGTGGAAACCCGTGAAAAAGCACGAATGGAGGAAGAACTTCGCACGGCCAGTCTGGTACAGGAAAACCTAATTCCCTCGAGAGAGTCCGCCCACTTCAAGGATTTTGAAGTGAATGGCCTCATCTTAAATTCTAGTGAGTGTGGCGGTGATTGGTGGCATTACTTTGAACGTGGCGATCACCTCTATGTCGCAATTGCCGATGCGACGGGGCATGGAACTCCAGCTGCCCTAATTACAGCCGCAGCTAGATCTGTTTTTTCAAGACTTGAAAAAGAGGATCTGGGACTTCAGGACATGATGAGGGCCTGGGATCAGGCGGTTCTCACTTGCTCTAGGAATCAGATTTTTATGACTGGAGCTCTCTGCCAAATCAACATTTCGACGGGTCAGGTAGCTCTGATCAATGCTGCGCACGAGGCCCCCTTGATAATCAAGCAAATGCTGGAGGAAAAATTCGAAGTGAAAAGCTTGGACCTTCCTCCAAGTCGTCGCATTGGCGATACCTCCAGCCGTCAGGCCAAAGAATTTACCTTTCAGTTGGAGCCAAACGATTCAATTATTCTGTATACTGATGGACTTTTTGCCATTGAACCTACAACAGGCGGTAGGTTGAACGAAAGACGCTTAATTAAGCTGCTTGCGGCCAAGGCGGAGCTAAATCCATCAGCGGCCAAACTGACGGCATCGATCCTTAGTGCTTTTAACGATTATCGGGAAAATGCTTCCCTTCCTGATGATGTCTCCATTGTCGCCATCCATCGAAAAGGAACAGTGCGAACGACGGTACTCACCAATGAGTCCGGCGATCTTCAGCAGATCTAAGATCGATTTTAAAGTAGAACCAGAAGCCCTTTTTTACAAAAAAGTTTGTCTGAGGCAAAACCCATTCACTTCCCCAAGCTTGTTTGTGCTAGAAATGACCCCCGGGGGGATTTCACAAATGAAGCTGATAAAACTTTTTGCTTTTGTCCTGGCTTGCTCCCACGCCGCGCATTCAAGAATCAACACCAAGCAAGATTTAGCCTCCGCGCTCACCATCGCAAACTCACCCGCGGAACTCAGTCGCCGCTGCCAGCCGGATTCTGCTGAAGACAAAAAATTGTATTCCAGCGATTTCCGCTGGGGCTATCCGATCAATGAATTGATTCTGCGATTTCAAGAAATCTACACCAGCGAAAAGCGTCTGCAAAAAAGAATGTACTGGGATCAAGACAAGCAAAGCCTCTTTCTGCCCCTCAGTTCCTCTTGGGGCGGGCCTGCCCAGACACCTTCAAGTTTTGTCGAAAGTGTTCGGCTTCACGTTGAAGAAGCTCTTCGCCTTCAGTATGTGGATGGAATTTTTTTCCCAGACATGGGTCATTCGCACTTCTATGTTCCCACGGATCGCTGGAAAGCCATTACCGATAAACCCGTGAGCGAGTTCAATAAAGTTTATGAAGCTTTCTTCCTAGAGCCCACACTTAAGGTCCTTTACCACACAGCCGAACAACTAAAGTCTTTGGACTCTGAGGGTAAGCCCCTCACAGACCGAAAAACTTTCTGGCGCTTTTCCTCCCGAAATCTTTTTGGCGACAATCAGGCGAAGGGGCATTTACAAATCCTCCAAACAGAGCCGGGCACAACAGAGTACAAAGCGAATACCATCAATGACGTCTTGGGTTATTCGCGCTGGGGAGGGGGATTTAATATCAGCGCGTCTACAAAGGGCTGCTATGCCTACACGAACGAGGGACAAGTTCACTATTTTGATCTGAGCCTGTCTGACCTAGAGCCAGAGGGCGCTGACTTCTAAAATAGCTTTGGAAAATATTTCAGTCTAAATTTTTTGGTCAACTCTGTAAATTATATTTTAGGCTACCCATGAATTCAATCAAGACGAAGCTCGCTTGCTCTGGCTTGAGCATCCTTTTTGCCTCTGACAGTCTTGGAAATATTCAGGGAGGTTCCGTTTGAAAACCTATTTGTGGGCAGTTATTTTCGGCTATTCATTCGTCGCAGTGTCATCTGCTTTTGCCGCAAGCTCTAAATGCACGGAAGATTTTTTTGAGGGCTTTGTCGAAGATTACGTAGAGCACCTCTGCCTATCCAAACCAACCAATCCCTTTTGTGAATTGCAGGATCTCGGAGACATCGACGATCTGGCGATAAAAGCCTCTCGGGCCAAACGCTTTGTCAAGATGGCGCAAGCATTGCGTGAGGCCGGCACGAAGGCAGCAATTACTACTGGTGCACTTGCTGCGGCCCAAAGCGCCGCTGCCGTTCTTGCCGAGATTTCCAAAAAGAAAGGGCTGGATGCCGCCGCCGCCTTTTGGAGTGCCGCTGCAAAAATCAGAGTCGGTGTGGTAACCATTCCTCTTCAGGTGTTTTTATTCGGACCTGAATCACTAATCGGTTACCGCGTTGGAATGTCGCCCAAACACCAATATTGCCAGGACTTACAAAAATATCAAAAAGCCTCGCTAGTGGTTCAGTACACGCACAACTTCTATGTTTGCGAACCAGAAATGTTGCTGATTGGAAATGACAAAATACTGCATTTAATTGGATCCCCCAACCGCAAGCAAGTGACCTTTCTGTCTTCTAAGGAAGTGTGTTCTGCCTATACAAAGCTTCAGAAGTTTACGAAAGAAGAGAACGAAAAATTGAAACTGAATCCCCCCAAAGCTGGCTATTGGCCATGGTCATAACAAGCTAAAGCAGGCAATTGGACCTAGGTCGTCTTATCAATGGCGCATTCCTATGGAAGACTGAACTGGAGATGAAATTTTACCAACGAGCTTATTCTGCTATTCTAAGCGTCCTCCTCTTCTGCTTCTTCGGCTTTGCCTTCTTTTTCTTCGGCTTCGCCCTCATTTTCCCTTCGCCTAGCTTTGCCTTAGGAAAGATTGAGGCCGCAGAACTTTCCAAACTAGTGCATTGGCTGCCCTCCTTTGCCTGCCAAGATCACAAGGCTCTGAAGACCTGTGTCCTTTGGACAACTGAAATATGCGAAGTGCAGCTGGAGAAATCTCTTGAGAGTTGCTTTAAGCTGAACTCGAAAAAAATTCAGTCCCACGGCCCTAAGCTGGCGGAGTGGAAAGAAAAAATCATCAACTGCGCAGAACGAGACGCCCTCCTTAAAGTTCGCAGCCAAATCATCCCATCACAAATTTGTAAAAACAAAGGGGTGGCGGCCTTATGACTGCGACAATGCAAGGGCAAAGACGAGGCAGAAAAAATGTCTCGCATTTTATCTTCAGTCTTTTCCTATTCATCCCAAGTCCTGCTGAGGCCGCGGAGTCAGAATTTTTAGCCGAATCGAACTTAGCAAAGACCTGTATCCTGTCCTACAAAGATACCCAAAGGAGTCTAGACCTCTGCGTGGGCGGAACGCCTCGACTGGACCTTCATCAGAAACATATTTGCCCGGAGACTTTGCCAAAAAACGAACTTCTTTGGCGGCTGGCTTCACCAGCCGATTCAACAGAAGTTCGCGTCGCCCACTGGAAAGCTTCCGAAGACGGACAAGAAAAAGATAAAGACAAAGTGGATAGCCTCCAAGTCTACACGAAAACCCTTGAAGACCGAGAAGATGATTTCTGGGATCACAATCATCCTTTTCAAATCGATGGCCAATGCTATCACGTTCAGCCGACCAGTATGGAATGTATCGGGACACCAAAAAGACCCTGTACTGAAAAGAAAAAATCGAAGCTCGACATTACGACAAAACAAGCCGCTTACGCTTGTCCAAAGAAAACTCCCTCCGCTGCGCTTTCAAGAAAGGAAGCAACTACGGACTTGATCAAAAGAGTTAACAACGACTTGAGGGGCCTCATTCGTGAATTCAAAAGAAGTGGACCAGAAGAAGGGCACAAAGCGGCCAAGGCCCGCTACGAGCGCTTGCTGGGCTTTAAAGATGAATCCTGCAGAAAAATGATCTTGGAGCTGAAGAAAAGCACCAAGCCGGAGCCAGGGACAACCCCCGCAGAAAACGCAAAGCTCTTTACAGAGCTGGAACGAATGGAAAAACTGTTGGACCAGCACGCGGAAATGAAAAAAGAAAATACCGCCGCTGACAGCGCAACAGTTGATACCGACAGCCCTGTCCCGCGGACCAAAAAGCAGCAAAAAAAGCGCTGACCAAAGCAAGGATCAGAATCCTTCTGGAGCTTCCTTCCCCACCACAGATAAAATGGGCTCAGAACCAAAAAGCTCCTGCGCCAAAGTTTGAATCTCGTCGGCAGTCACTGGCAACATGCGCTCCCGGTAATTAAAGGTCTCCATAGGATCCAAGCCGTAAACATCGTTGTAAACCATGCCGCCCGCGATCGAAGCATTTCTTTGTAAATCAATTTCATGGCGACCGATCAAATAGCGCTTGGCGCGCTCAATTTCTGTATCGGGAATTTTTTCATTGAGCAAACGCCCGAATTCAAACTTAATTCCTTCAATCGCTGTCTTTAGTTTTTCTGGGGAACAGGCGATGTAAGCACCGAAATAACCCCCATCAATTCCTTCCATACGCATGGGCGACACAGAATAGGCCAGGGATTTTTTATCTCGAAGCTCAATAAAAAGTCTTCCGCCTTGCCCAGCAAGCACGGACTGCAGGATATGCAAAGCATAGCGCCGCGGATCCTTCAAATCCAAACCCCGCCAACCAGCGATGAGATGGGTTTGCTCTTTTTCAAGTTTTTCAAAAACCAATTTGGATCCCCTCAGGTCGCCTGGTTTCGGAAGATGTTGCCACTCCCCATGCCCATTGTGAGCTCGACCCAAACTTTGTGAAAGTGCTGTCAGTCGCTTTTCCCAAAGTGCATGGTTGAAGTTACCACACACGACAATATGTCTTGCGTGCTGTTCGCGGTGCTGGCGAAGCAGTCCACTTAAATCTTCGGACTGAAGCTTTGCAATGGATTCACTGCTGCCAAAAAAGTCTCGGGAACAAGGGTGATCAGCGAAAATCTTTCTAACAAAGTTCAGACCGCAAATTTGCCCAGGGTTGTCTTTGCGATTTTTAAGCTGCTGAATCATCACCTGCGCTTCACGGCTAATGATACCACCTTCAAAGCTGGGATTCAGAAATAGATCTTCATAAAGATCGAGGGCTCTTTCCTGGAAAGTTGCTAAGGTATCTAGCGAAAGTCCCCAAGAATTGCGGCCGCTCACTGGACCAATTTGCGAAGCCATTTCATCAAGTGCCAAAGAAATTTCAGTTTCGTTCTTCGTTGCAGTGCCCGAAGTCCAAGTGCGACTAAGGAGCTCCACTGATCCGCCTTTATCCGAAGGTTCCAAGCGCAGTCCGCCAAGAAATACAATCTTCGCAGAAATCACAGGCGTTGAGGAATCTTGCCTCATGATCAGTCGATCACCGTTGGGCAACTTTACAAAGGAAAGCTCCGCATCCTGTTCTTTTTTGGAGGCGACCCATTTCGCATGCTTGATTTTACTCGCCGCCTTCGCAGGAATTTTTACTTTTGCTAGATTTTTATATTCCTGACGCAGTTCTTTCACCCAAGCGTTTGCCTTTTTCAAATCCGGCGAGGTGTCTTCCGAAGAAGTCAGGGAAAATATCAAGCCTTGAGGATCTAAATATTTTTTCGCCAAAGTGTGGAGGTCCTTCGCCGTGAGCGCGAGAAGTTTCTTTTTGTATTTGAGATCTGCCTTCAGGTCATTCAGATAGAAAAATGCCGAGCCATAGCGTCTTGCCAGACCATCCACTGTTTCCAAAGAATAAGCCTCATCAGACAATATCACGTTCACGGCTTTTTTAATTTCCTCAGCGGTGACGCCTTCTTTCCACACGCGCATCATTTCCTGCTTGAGGGCCGCAAAAACTTCATCTTGTTTTTCAGTCTGAAAAGCCGTGGAGATCAAAAACAATCCCTGCTTTTGTGTTGTGAAAAGGCTGGAGCCCACAGACAGGGCCAAAGCTTCTTGCAGCCGCAGACGGTCCACCAAACGAGAACTATCCCCTTGTCCCAAGATGGCCGCAAGCACGTCGAGCCCCGGAACATCTTTATGGCTTGGCCCAGGTACCCGCCAAGAAAAGTAAAAAAGATTTTGCTGAAACTTGGTCTTTTCCCCTTTAACAATCGCGCTGGAGGGTCTTTTCAGAACTTTCAATGCAGGAACTTTTTTAGGTTTTGCTTTGGGCGCTTGAATTTTTCCAAAGCTTTCTTCAATCCACTGTTTGGCCTCTGGAAGTTCAAAGTCCCCAGCCACCAGTAAGAAAACATTTTTCGGATAGTAATGCTGGGCATGATATTTACGAATTTCCGCGGGCTTTATTTTTTCGATGACTGCATCATAACCAATCACAGGAATTCCCAAAGGGTGCTTGGGATAGGCCGTGCTGAAAAGCAATTGTCCCGCGACTCGGCCAAGGGAGTCCTTACCCTTTTTAATTTCCTCAATGACAACGCCGCGTTCGTTGTCGATCTCCACAGGATCCAGGGTCGGATAACCAACCATGTTTGAAATTACTTTGAGGCCCGTCGGCAGCTCATGACTGGGCATCGTCACATAGTAAACCGTTTGATCAAAAGAGGTGTAGGCATTGATTTCGCCGCCGCAAGCCTCAACGAGACCAGCAATTTCGCCCACCTTGTAGTCTTTGGTTCCTTTAAAGACTAAATGCTCCAAAAAGTGCGTCACTCCTTTTTCTTTTGGCCCTTCGTGAATGCTTCCCGTTTTGACCCAAGCTTGGACAGAAATGACCGGGGACTTCTTGCTGTTGAGAAGTATCACTTGCATTCCATTTTTCAGTTGATATTGCTTGATCACGATTTCTCCAATTCTTGCCGCGGATCTGTTTGGATCTAGGGGGTCAGGTGTCCTTTGGCGTCTATGTTCATATTCCTTTTTGCATTCAGCGCTGTAAATACTGCGATTTCGCCACCAATGAAATTGATGGTGAGAAATCTAGGATACTCCCTCCTGCGAAATATGTGGAGTTTCTCGAAGAAGAAATTAGGCAGCGTGCCGATTTCTATCCTCGGGGGAATTTGGACACACTCTACTTTGGTGGAGGTACGCCCAGTCTTTTGGAGCCCAAGCTTCTAGAAAAAGTAATTACCGCACTCGGCCGAGAAGGCTTTTCCACAACTTCTTCCACAGAGATCACTTTAGAAATCAATCCCGGGACAATGAATCCACAAAAACTAAAAGACTACCTTGCGATTGGCTTCAACCGCTTTAGTGTTGGTTGCCAGACTTTCGACGAGGCTCTTCTCAAGCGACTGGGACGAGAACATGCCGCACAAGACACTCGAGAGACGCTACGCCTCTTGCAAGAGCAGAATCTCAATTTTTCCGTGGACCTACTTTTTGCCCTTCCTGGTCAATCATTGGATCTTCTACGAAAAGACGTCCTGGAAATTTTAAGTTTTAAGCCCCCTCACATCAGCCCCTACTGCCTCACCTTGCCGGAGGCGCATTCACTCAATGTGCAAAGACCCTCGGATGATGACCAAGTCGCCATGTTTGAATTGATCCATGAAAACCTAATTGCGGCCCAATACCAGCGCTATGAAATTTCGAATTACTGCCTGGGTGGCCACGAGTCCCGGCACAATAATTTATACTGGATGGACGAGGCCTATTGGGGAATTGGTCTCAGTGCGCATTCCTATCTACCCACCCCAGATTGGGGCACACGATTTTGGAATCCCCGCGCCATCGAGGCTTATAAAAAAATGATCGAAGGGTCGAAAGGTCAGAGCTACAAAAATCCTCAAGAAGGACTCTCTGCGGATCTTTTTGAAACCCTCAAGCTCAATGAATCCATCACTGATTTTTTCCACACTTCGCTGCGCCGAGCTGATGGCGTCGATTTAGGCAAAGTCCGAGCTAAATTCGGCGGCACGGCAGCCCCGCTCTATACCCAAGCGATCACTCGACTTGTTGCTCGCGGACTAATCATGCCAAAGAATGAAAGTTGCTATTCCCTCACTGACGAAGGCATTGTGCTTTCTAATGAAGTTTTTAGGGAATTGACATTCTCTGAGCCACTGTGAGTCACTTGACATTTCCTTAAGAGAACACAGTTTGTTAGGTATAATTCATTCTTTTTCTCATGGAGGTTGCTTTGTCTGATGCAACAGACGTTACAAAAGGTTCGAGCGGTGGCTCTACTAGCAATGGCACCAACAATGGCTCCGCGAACAGCGCGGACTCAGGTACTGAAACCATTGAAGGACTTCGGGCTCGACTGGATGAAGCCCTTGCTCTAGCGGAAAAAAATAAAAACGAATTCCTTTATCTGCGCGCCGAATTCGATACACATCGCAGAAATGCCATCAAAGAAAGATCTGACCTTTTGAAGTATGGTAGCGAACGTTTGATTAACGAAGTTCTGTCGGTCATCGATAATTTTGATCGAGCCATAGAAACAAAAGTTACTTCCGAAAATTATCAAAGTTATGCCAAAGGCGTTGAGATGACTGCCGCGGAGCTGAAAGCAGCTTTGGGTCGTTTTGGTGTCAATGAGCTTCCTTGTGTGGGTGTTGCATTTGATCCGAATCGGCATGAAGCGGTGGGCTCGGAAGACAGTCCCGGTACAGCTGAAGGCCATATCGTGCGAGTCCTGCGCAAACCCTATTTGCTGCACGACAGACTGCTGCGTCCAGGTCAGGTGATCGTTTCACGCGGAAAGAATTGAGTCATTCATGTCAAAGGATTTTTACGCTTTACTTCAAGTCAGCCGGACGGCTCCCCCTGACGAAATCAAAAAGGCCTATCGCAAATTGGCCATGAAGTTTCATCCCGATAAGAATCCTGGCGACAAAAAGGCAGAAGAAAAATTTAAAGAAATTAGTGAGGCTTACGAAATCCTCTCGGATCCAAAAAAGAAGGACATGTACGACCAATTTGGCTTTGTCGGACAGCAGCCACCCCCGGGTGGTGGCGGTGGACCCGGCTTTGGAGGCAATCCCTTCGGTGGGGGCAGTCCATTCGGTGGCGCAGGTGGTCCCGGCAACGAGTCTTTCCAAGATGCCTTTGGCGATATTTTCGGTGATATTTTCGGTGGTGCTGCCAAGCAGCAGCGGGGTGGTTTCGGTGGAGCCCGCCGCATGCGTGGCGCAGACCTACGCTACACTCTCACGGTCAACTTTGAAGAATCAGCCTTGGGTGCTGAAAAAACCGTGAGCTTTATTCGCAATGCAAATGGCCGAGATGAAACCGCAAAACTTTCTGTAAAGGTCCCTGCGGGAGTCAAACATGGCCAGCGTCTGCGCCTCGCAGGCGAAGGTGACGGCGGACCCAACGGCGGACCTTCTGGCGACCTTTTTGTAATCATCAATGTTCAAGATCATGACCTTTTCCGAAGATCTGAAGATGATGTTTTGCTAGATCTTCCAATTCCTTTTACCGACGCCATTCTCGGAGCCAGCCTTGAAATTCCAACTCTCACCAACAAGGTGGCTCTAAAGATTCCTCCAGGTTCATCCTCGGGACAGATCCTTCGTCTGAAAGGAAAGGGCTTTCCTAAAACCGGCGGCTATGGCAGCGGTGACATGCTCATTCGCTTGATTGTGGACACGCCCTCACAAGTGGGCTCGAAAGAAAAAGATCTCTTGTTGGAGCTTGCAAAATCCACTCGAGAAAGTCCCCAAGTAAAAAGCTTTCAAGAAAAAATTAATCAAATGAACCGGGCGAAAAAATGATTAACTCTTCAGTGTTCACCAAGGCCCTCGTGGCTCTAGTCCTCGCTATAGCTGCAGCGTCTTGCTCCTCTCGGCCGACGAAGACACCTCCGAAGGAAGCTGCAAAAACTGCTGGAAAAAAGGGGCAAGCCTCGAAAGGAAAAGAGGGCAAAGAGGTCCGAGCAAAAGGTGGCGCCGGATCGCCAAGCGCAACCGGGGCACGCACTCCTTTCGATTTACAAATGCAGGCCGCTCAGAAGTTTCATGCTTCGAAAGATTTTAGTCGTTCCTATGAGGGCTATCTGAAAGCACGGGATCTTGCGACTCATCCCTCTCAAGAAAAAGATTCTCTTTTAGGCGCCCTTCGATCCTCAGTCGAAGGTGGGCTTACAGATGAGCAAACTCAGCTTCTACCCTTGGCGATGGAAAAAATCCCCGCCACAGATGAGGCCCGCACTGAAGTTGCCTCGCTGTACCTTACAGACTTGTTGAACCAAGAAAGAAAGCTTCCTTTTTTAACGGCCCTGCAGTTGGAATCGGCTCAGGGAAATCAAATTGTTCTGAATGTGTGGAACGATCGAGCTCTGGCAGTGATTCGCACAGGACTGAACGAAGAAGAAAAAAACATCCTCATGACTGGTAATTACCCGGCGCCATGGAAGTCTGTGATTCAAGCGCAGAGGGCGACGCAAGAAATTCAGCAGGTTCTGACGGAAGAGGCACCTGCGGAAGAAGCGGTTCCTGTGGATGCACGAACCCTTGGAGTTGTTCTTCCACTGACTGGAAAAAACAGCACCGTAGCACGAAAGACTTTAAGAGGCCTGCAGCTGGGCCTCGGTTTATCAAGTAAGGATCCGAGCGGCTTTCGTTTGGTTGTGGGGGACTCTGAAGGCCGCCCCGAAAGATCTAAAAAGGTCACAGAAAAATTGATTAAAAAGGATGGGGCTATTGCGATTGTCGGCAGCCTGCTGAGCAAAAATGCCCAGTCCGTTGCGACGGCCGCAAGCCGGCTGGGAACACCGACAGTGTCCTTGTCTCAGCGTCCTGGCATTACTCAAATCAGTCCTTTGGTCTTTCGCAATACTTTGACTGCAGAAATCCAGGTGAAGGCTTTAGTCAAAGTTGCGATGAAAGATTTAAACTTGACTCGGTTCGCAGTGATTTATCCTAACGATAGTTACGGCGTAGAGATGGCAAATCTTTTTTGGGATGAGGTGCTTGCGAGAGGCGGCTCGGTGGTCGCGGCGCAAACTTATGCTCCGGAAGAGACCGATTTTAAAAAGACAATTGAAAAAATGGTTGGCCTTGAAGATCCCGAGGCTCGAATTGAAGAATACCGGCTCAGGGTCAAAGAAAGAAAAGTTTTGAAAAAAGAAACCTCAGTCAGGAATCAGGCGGAAGATGTTCTACCGCCGATCACTGACTTCGAGGCGGTGTTTATTCCAGATTCAGTCAAAGCCCTCGGTCAGATTTCTGCGATGCTGGCCTTTGCTGGAGTTCGAAATGTTCACTTGATGGGTCCTAATTTATGGAATCATCCTCAGTTGGGCCGCCGGGTGAATCAAAGCTTTAATCCCCTTTTGTTTGTCGATTTTCAGGCGAGCCTGGGCGAAAAGGAAGACACCGATTTTGTTCGCAGTTACCGCCAACAGTTTGGTGAAGAGCCCGGAAGCTTTGAGCTTCAAGCCTATGACACAGCACTCATGATTCGGTCTGCAATTTCTGAAGGCGCCCAAGACCGTGCAGGATTGGCTAAAGCGCTTTCTGAAATTAAAACATTTCCTGGTGGCCGTGGACCTCTGGCGCAATTTCCAACTCGAGAGTTCCATCGCCCCCTGGTCGCTTGGACTTTAACCAAAGGCCAAATCAGTCCTTACTTATTGGCTGAATAAGAATTTTTTATGGCATTTCATAAAATTTGCTGCTGGGTTTTCCACCGAATTTTCTTTGCGCACTAACCCCCTAACTCATTTAAATTGTCTCACCTTCCAAAGAGCGAGTTCCAGACTAAGGACGGAAGCTTTAGCGGTTCGCTCAGGGCGCTAAACATTTGGGGGGAGTTATGTCAGAAGGTCGTTTTTCCATAGTTCAAGAAAGCAGCCAAGACAGCACAGAGCAGACAGGTGCTCAGTTTCTTCAGGAGTGCAAAAAGAAGCTGCTCTATTTGAAAGCCGATCTTTTGAACCGATCTCGAGATTTACGACTGGAAATTAGCGCTCAAGAGAAAGCGACCGGAGATGAGATTGATCAACTGATGGCTCAGCAACAAGAAAACGATTTTGTAAATGCGCAGCAAAGACTTCATTTCTTGATGATGGAAATTGAGTTTGCCTTGGCTCGAATTGCGACGGGTACCTATGGCATTTGTGAAGAAACTGAAGAGGCCATTGAAATGGAACGCTTGCGCGCAATCCCTTACACCCGCCTCAGCATCGAAGGTGCTGAAATTCGCGAGGCGCTGAAAACAAAATTTGCACGCTGAGCAGTGGCGCGGGCTCTCTGCGCCCGCATTATCTTTGTGCAGAATGTGTTTTTTTAGTGACAGAAAAGTGATTTGGTCGAATTATCCAGCCTCTAAAAAATATGAAAAGAACTCCGACGGCAAACCCTACTATTGGCTCGAAGAAAGCACCTGAGATGAAAGAAAGTCTTCAACTCACAGCTCAGGACCTCTCTAATATCCGGTCCTTTCTGTTGAATCAAAAAAGTCATATTCTGAATCGTTCCCATGAGTTTCGACAGACTCAAAGAAGTGTTCGGGATCGTTCTATGGATGAGGGCGATCTTGCCTCATCACAGATCAGTGAGAATGTTTCACTGAATCTTTTAGAGAAAGACCGCGGACTTCTTTATCAGATCGAAAGGGCGCTGAGTCGCATTTCTCTAGGGACTTTTGGACAGTGCGAGGCCTGCGCAGATTCCATCGGCCCGAAAAGACTCGCCGTAAGCCCCTTTGCTACTCTTTGCGTTGCCTGTACTGAGGATCTGGAACGATCTCACTAGATCAATCTAAAGATCCAGAAAACACAGCCTAAATCTCCAATTCAGCTGAACTTTAGCTCTGAGGGCACCTTAGACCTTCAGAGAATATTTAAGAAACATTAAGAATTCGGACCATTTCAGGACGTCAAACCCTTAAAGCTATTTCCATTTGAGGCCGAAGAATCTCATACCAACCGAATGTTTCACTCGGTTCATCATGTGGAGAGGCTATATGGCATTTGACGACAAAGTTCTCGAGATCCCAGAAACACTGCCTGTACTTCCTGTAAGGGACATCGTGGTGTTTCCTTATATGATCATCCCACTCTTTGTTGGCAGAGATGCCTCCATCCGAGCTGTGGAAGAAGCGCTCGCGAAAAACCGTTTGATCTTTTTGAGTTCTCAAAAAGAAATCGCGGAAGAAAGCCCTACTCCCCAAACCATTTATGAAACGGGCACCATCGCAATGATCATGCGAATGCGTAAGTTGTCAGATGGCCGGGTTAAGATTCTTATCCAAGGCGTTGCCAAAGGCCGCATCGAAGAATTTTCGAGCACCAATCCTTTCTTTGAAGCGAAAGTAACAAAGATTGAAGAGACTCCCGTCCAGGGCTCTCCGGTGGAGTACGAAGCAATGATTCGCACCGCAAAGGAACATTTGGAGCGAGTGATCGCGCTGGGTCGAGTCCTCCCACCAGATATCTTATTGGTACTCGATGATGTGACTGACCCAGGTCGCCTGGCTGATCTGATCGCAAGTAACCTGGGTATAAAAGTCCAAGATGCCCAGCGGGTTCTTGAGTGCCAAGATCCTAAGACAAGGCTTAAGCTTGTGAATGAAGTCCTCGCCAATGAACTTGAAGTTCTGCAAATGCAGCAGAAAATTCGCAACACGGCAAAAGACGAGATGTCTAAGTCTCAAAGAGAATATTTCCTCCGCGAACAGATGCGAGCAATAAAGAGTGAACTGGGCGAAACAGATTCGAAAACAGAAGAACTGGATGAGCTGCGCGAAAAAGTTCAGAGCTCAGGAATGCCTTCTACGGTCGAGACTGAAGCCCTCAAACAGCTCGGAAGACTGGAAAGAATGCATCCCGACGCTTCGGAAGCTTCGATGGTTCGAACTTACCTCGATTGGATGGTAGACCTTCCTTGGACTCGAAAAACTACAGACGTCATTGATTTAGCTCGTGCCAAAGAAATTCTCGACAACGATCACTACGATCTTCAAAAAGCAAAGGACCGCGTTCTTGAGTTCCTTGCTGTCAGAAAACTAAAAACTACAATCAAAGGTCCAATTCTGTGTTTTGTTGGCCCTCCTGGTGTTGGTAAAACCTCTCTTGGAAAGTCCATTGCTAGATCCATGGGCCGAGAATACTTTCGAATCGCTCTTGGTGGAGTCAAAGACGAAGCTGAAATTCGTGGTCACCGCCGTACCTATGTCGGAGCCATGCCCGGAAAAGTGATTCAAGCAATGCGGCAAGTGAAGACCAACAATCCCGTGGTGGTTCTCGATGAGATCGACAAACTTGGAAGTGACTTCCGAGGCGATCCAAGCGCAGCAATGCTTGAGGTTTTAGATCCAGAACAAAATCATTCCTTCAGAGACAACTATTTAAATGTGGATTTCGATCTGAGTAATGTTCTTTTTATCGCCACGGCGAATGTGATGGAAAACATCCCTCCCGCTTTGCGAGATCGAATGGAAATCATCCAGATCGCTGGCTACACAGAATCAGACAAACTCTTGATTACTAAAAAGCATTTGATCCATCGACAGATTGAATCCAATGGCATCACCGCTGAAAATGTTAAATTTACAGATGATGGCATTCGCTACCTGATCTCAGCCTACACACGGGAAGCAGGACTTCGAAATTTAGAACGCGAAGTGGGCTCCGTCTGCCGCAAAGTTGCAAAGATGGTTGTTCTTGGCGAAAAGAATTTCGTAGAAGTCAATGAAAGCGTGCTGCCCGAGCTTCTTGGCCCCCCTAGATTTCTCAGGGACATGAAGCTGGATGACTCACAAGTCGGAGTGGTCACAGGCCTTGCCTGGACTCAGGCCGGCGGCGAAGTCCTCTATGTGGAAGCACTCAAGTACAAAGGCAAAGGCAGCTTGATCCTCACTGGTCAATTGGGAGACGTCATGAAAGAGTCCGCCCACGCAGCCATGGCTTATGCCCGGGCTCATGTGGATGAACTCGACATTCCTTCCAACTACTTTGAATCCTGGGATACTCATATTCATTTACCCGCGGGAGCCATTCCAAAAGATGGACCCTCTGCAGGTATCACAATGACAACGGCACTGGTCTCTCTGATGACAGACACTCCTGTAAGACATGATATCGCCATGACTGGCGAAGTGACTCTGCAGGGACGAGTTCTGCCCGTCGGCGGAATCCGTGAAAAATGTCTGGCAGCACTTGGTCATGGGATTTCAAATGTTGTGATCCCTTTCGCAAACCAAAAGGATCTCGCCGACATTCCCAAGGAATTCAAAGAAAAGATGAACTTCATTCTTGTTGAGAATCTTGACGAAGTTTTCGCAGTGGTTTTTGATCGCAACGCCAAAGGTTCTGTAAAGAAACCTTCGGGCGCGAAGAGCGGCAAAAAATCCAAAGGCTCTGCGGCTGCAAGCGCAGCCTAAGGCTTAGGAGCCAATCGAATGACCGACACATGGTTCGCCATGTGTCGAATCCAATCAAATTCACGCAAAATAATTCTTTTAGAATAAGGCTTATCACCCCGGCGATCGGCCAGATCATATCTGTAAATGGGCTCTGAAGGGTGACTGTACTGGGAGTCCCGAACATAGAAGACTCCCTTTTGACCACAACCTTTTGTTGCTCGCATCGACTCCAGAAGCTCGTCTTTATAGGCTAAATATCTTTTTTGCCTCGAAAGAAGTTTTCTTTTTTCTTCTGGTGTTTTTGCTTGCTCAGCTTCTTTTGCAGCTAGGTCGGCTTCCTTTTGAAACTCTGTCAGATTTTCTTTAATAAAAGGGCATTCGCCGATTCGAGCTTCTTCATCAAAGCCGATCACATAGACCGAGTGCCAATATCCCGTATGGTTGTAAACCACCTGAACTGGAGCTTTGTACTTAAGGAGAGCGTTCTTAACTTTTTCCACAATATTTTCCGGAGCCACACCAATGGCCCAAGGATCTTCTTCAGGTTCAGCATACACAACTTCATGGGTGAACTTAGGAAGTTTGATTCGCGGAGCCTTCAACTTGTCGGTTTCATCAATCCAATTAAAACTGGTGTCATAGACCGCATTTGGTGTGGTCGGCGTTGCGGGCACGACATCATCATCGATTTCGACATTCCAGCCCTTGGTAAAACGATAGTCTCGATTCAGCACGGCGTTTTGTCCGCTATACATAGTGATCGTATCGGTGTAGGAATTTTCAATGTCTTCAGTACCCTCACCTTGAGAAGCCATATTCAGCCACCAGCGTTCACTGAGGTCTAAAGCTCCATCGGACACAAAACTTTTATTATTCATTCGATGCAGCCACCACTCAACAATTCCGGTGACGGACATGTAAAGGCAACTTCCTGCTTCTTCTTGATCTGGGGACGGAGTTACGAAAGGCAGAAGTTCCGTGAACCCACTCAAAGAATTCATGTTTTTGGGAACAAGTGCAGAGGTCAAAACCGGACGCAAGCCTTCGATCGCTGTGTTAGGGAACTTAAGGCCCGTGGTTTGAGAGTACAAACTGGGAGAATGAGTCTCAGCAAGAGAGGAACTTCCCAGTGCGGCACAAACTGCCAAATTCAACAAGCAAACAGATAGCAAGGCAAAAGCTTTCCGGCTGACAAGAACCATAAATCCCTCCCACTCAGATCAATGTGCTCCGAGGATTGTTATCCAAGAAACACATCGCGATCAAATGGGATTTCGGTTAGCCTGCGGATTTTTTGGCAGCCTCTGATGGAAGAAAGTCTTTAAACTCATCATACTGCCGCTCGCGGATAGGATGCTGCAGACGAATTCGCAAGGACTCCCACAGAAGTGGCATAAACTCATTGGGTTCAAGTCCAAGTTCCGTCAAATGCTGACTGGCTTCCTTGATCCATGCTTGTGGATCCTTTTTCCAGCGCTCATAATCTGCAGTTGAATGTCGCTTGCTCAGGGCAATGGGCGTTTCGGAGTTAAAAGCTCGATTCATCAGAGCTCGGAAATACTTGATTTGTAGAGCCGCCATATATTCATCTGTTGGCGCATCAAAAAAGCGTGCTTCGCCTCGCCCGGTCACTCGTGCAAAGTTCGGGAACCATTCTTGAGTTGGATTTCGAATATCCAAGGTTCGATCGATATATTCTTTTGGAACAATCCCACTCATTAAAGCCGTCAAGTTCAAGGGTACGTACTTCGGTTTTCTTGTCACAAAGGTATTGAAATATCGATTCTCATAGAGGAATCGCCCCAGCTCAGTCCAACCTCCCTTGAACTTAGCCGCCTTTTCTGCGAAGTCTGCCCGAAGAGCCACTGGCGACGCAGCATGCGCTCGGTTCGGATGTTGCCACATGAAAAGTATGAGCTCCTGATTGCTTTCAAAAAGACTGATGAGGTTAAGAACAGCCCTTGCTCCCTTTTGCGCAGGAAGTTTTGCCATCAATAAATTCAAATCAAAGTTCACGTGGGCTCCACCTGCAGATCGGCTGGAGTGCATACCCACTTGGCGTGCCATTTGATAAAGTGGTGCAATTTGGTCCTCGACTTCTCTGGGTACGAACTTAGGAGTCACAACTTCCGCATGGCCACCCCAGGCTTCTTCGATTTTACCATCTTTATAGGTGCGCTGAATTCCATCCCACTCAAATCTCCAGCTATCACCTTCACTGTCTTTGACGCCAAATTTGACAGACACACCGTGACCGTGAGACTCTGTCCCCTTAGCTTCTGGAGTTCCATAACCCATCGCTGTACCAAAGACTCCCGCGAAATTACCGATCAGGTCACTGGCTTGTTTCTTTGTTCGCGGAACCAGGTTTGAAGCAAATCGGAATGAATATTCAATTCCCAAGGGCCATTCGTTGACATTAAAAGTTCCTGGGCTTTGAATTTCAATGGAAGGCACCTGAGCTGGTCGAAGCAATAAATAATTTTCAAGGGCCAAGTCCAATCTGACACTTTGGCTAAACCTGAAAATTGCTTTTTCTAAACGCTCAACTGCCTTGTCTTTTGCCTCTTGAATGGCTTCCTCATCGCTCTTGGCCGAGGCCAGATCTTTTTCATATTTTCCCGCGACTGCGACAAGCTCTTTGGCATATTCTTTTTGCGCCGCTGTGTATTGGGCCATCATGTATGAAATATCGAGGCGCTGGTGCCATGGCAGCAAAGGCGAAATGATTCGATTGCGCACGTGATTTTTCGCAATCTTAGAGGCTGAATACTTCATCGCCGGATGTGATGCTTCAAATCTTTTTACGAGGTCAATTTCTGCTGGGTTAAGCATTTTACCTGCAAGTACTTCGATGCCCGCTGAAGGGTTGAAGTCATAGCTTTGAAAATCTCTGATTCCTGTGTAGTCTCCTGTGATCAGTCTTGCTTCGACCATGGTTTCAACGAACTCTCTTTTCGCACCTTTATTTCCCGAGCGCAGCTCCCAGTCAGTTAAATACTTGTCCGCAGGATCTTGCACTTCCTCACGAGACTTAAAGTATCTGGCTCCGACCATTCGATACTTGTCGTTGTTTCGATTGGTTCGATTGGTTACAACGGCAGCGTGGAGTCGCTTGAGTGAGTCCCGGGTGTAAACACCCAGATAAGGATGGGTCAAAATGCTGTCGATTTCTTTAGGGTCTCGATTCATTTGACGCCAGAATAGATACCAGGTGGTCGAATCTAAGAGCTCAATATAATAGGGCGCCATTTGTTCACGTTTCTTAGGATCCTTTGGCCAACCATGAAATAGATGTTGGTGGCCCACTTTTCCCTCGAGATATTTTTCTACTTCGGCTCGACTTCGAATAAATTCAGCCCGATCTGCAATCGCCTCCGTCGACCTCACTTCATAAGAACCGCCATCATCGCCTACAGTGACTTTCGGGGGGGCCTTGCTGCCCGCTTTGACTTCGTCAAAAGTCAAAATCGAACTATCGAAAAGAAACTCAAGATCTTTGACTGAAATTGCAACAAAAGGATTTTGTAGACTGAGAAGATAATCTAAGCGCTTTTTTGCACCCATCCAGCCCCAAACAAGGGGTTTGTCGTCAATAGCACTTTCTTCCAACTTCAGGTTGGAAAGCCAGCGCGTCAGGCTGCGTTTGTCTTTAGCAAAAGTTTTTTCAAGCTCCAAACGCGCCAATAGTTTTGCTTTGGCTTCGGGCCTTAGAACGGGAAACCATTCTGCAATTTCGCTATAATAAAGACCTTCTTTTTCCCAAGCTCGCATGATGGGACGATCCGATCCATAAGATTTTTCAACAGTGGGAACCGCGACTCCCCCATGCACTTGGCCGTCGGCTTTGCCTTTGAGTTCTTGCGCTTTGAGGTAAGCGTCGCCTTTACCGCTGAAAATGTCTTTACACAAAGGAGCGGCGCTGACCGCGGAGGTGGCTATTAAGGTACCAAGAAGAAAACCAATGGCTTTCGTTTTAAAAAGTTGCGTCGCTGCTGTCACAAAATCCTCCTGTTTCAATTTCTACTTGGTGCTTTTTCTACCTAAACTTGCCATTTTGCTCGCGCCTTCGCGCTCTAGCCGAGCCGCGTACCAAGCTTTAATCTGGCCACATTTACGATCGCCGTATCCATTTGATGTGAGCTCTTTCTCTTCTTTGATCTCTTCCCATTTCTCACAAAGCTTGAGATAAGGCTCTATTCGCTTCAAATTTTCATCTTCACATGAGAGCCGTCTTTCCACGCGCTCGCCCTTGTAGGTGTAAACTGGCTTGTCTTTGGAGACCTCTCCTTGAATTTTTATTTCCATACCACCGCAGGCCTGAAGTGTTGCCATCAATCGACAAGCGTTAGGGGTAGAAAGCCTGATGCAGCCAGCAGATGCAGGCGTTCCAAGATACTGTTCTTCCTTCTTTGCAATCCCATGGATAAAATATCCAGAGCCTGGCCAAATTCGAACAGCACAAGGCATGTCTACCTCGAAGGCTTTTGAACGGTAAAACTTGGGGAAAGTATTTCCTTTCCTCTGCAAATGTTCAGGAAGCTCAGGGTTCCAATCATACTTAACATAGGCCGCGCCACGGGCCTCTTTGCCAGGCCGAGGGCGATCGGTCGTCGGAGTTGTTGCACAGAAAGGAGGGCGCGGTGCGGTCTCTGCGGTCTCGGGGTTCCAAACTGGCTGCGTGCCAAGCTCACGGCCAGAAGAAATTTTTAATTCTCCAGCTGCAGCTATAGGGCCTTTGGGTCCAATTAATTGAAGTTTTTGTGTGGTTAGATCGATCTGAACTTTTAGTTTATTGCGGTACTCTTTTTTCGCTTTGTTGTAGTAACGAAATTTTTGGCAGTCTTCTTTTGAGACAAAGGGTCGATGACCGTCTGAGGAGTGTTCTTGCCCGCCATCTGCAGCTGCAAAAGTTTCTGTAAACGCTGTTGTCATAACAACTGCGCTGAGCAGAAACTTGTTCAATGTTTTGACAGCTGACTTGATCCGCAAGGTTGCTCCCAAAGCTAGTGGTTTTAAAAACCTTCACCTTGGGAAATTGCACTTAAGATGCCGAGGGTTTTTCCAGAACTAAGTGTGTAATTTCACCCCATGTTCCTAAACGATTCGGAGGCCCCCAAAATCCAGTGCCTTGGTTAACATAGAGATGCAGGTCCTCTAATTTATAAAGCCCCCGAGGGTAGCGCTGAAACCAACCGATCAGCAAATTCCAGGGAAAGAACTGACCTGCGTGAGTATGCCCGGAAAGCTGAAGATGAAAACCTCGCTTGCGGGATTCTTTAACAATGCCGGGTTTGTGCACCAGCAAAATTTCATAGGCATTCCCGGAACCCGACACCACTACTTTGCTCCAATCAATCTGAACATGATTGAAATAACGACAGGAAGGATCGGGAATTCCGGCGATGCGAAGCACCTGCTCGTCACTTCCACCCCGTCGCACTTCAAAAACCTCATTCATCAGAACTGATATGTCGGCATTACGCATGCTATTCAGTGCTCGATCGACGCCCCAATAGTACTCGTGATTTCCCGTAACATAGAGCTTTCCATCTTTCGCTTGAAGCTCACGAAGCCCCTCAGAAAGATCCCCATACAGCGCGGGATCACCATCTATAATGTCCCCGGTAAGGACAATGAGGTCGGGCTTGAGTTTATTCACACGTTTGACTATTTTTTCCACGATTCGACGGCCAATCAAGTGCCCAATATGAATGTCGGAAAGCTGAACGATGCGATAGCCATGAAAGGCGGAAGGTATTTTTTCACTGCGGATTCGTACGGGAAAAACATAGGGCCCAAGCAGCACAACAACGGATCCGGCGAACATCAAACAAAGTGGCAGAACAAGAGTGATGATCGCGCCATTGGTGGTATAGACGTTGACCTGATACCAACCAAAGTTTGAGTTGAAAAAAGAAACTATGTCCCGAACCAAACACACAAAGATCAGATCGTTGCAATAATTGATGGCTATATAACCGCTAACCTCTACGTAATGTACCCACCGACCGTGATAGGGTCTTTCGGGGTCCCAGAAAAAAAGTGGCTGGCTGACTCCCAAAACAAAGGGGATAGCGATCAGACCCATCAAACCCAACTGGGTCCACCAACCCAAATCAGTAAATCGAACTATTTGATGTGCGCTGTAGATAAAAAGGACAAAGAAAACTGCTGCGGTTACGAACTTCCAGCCAATCTCTCGATTCAGCATCTTTTATTGGGCTGAGAAGATTTTAGGCGCTCGTTTTCTTCTTCCAAAACTCGAGCAAGGGTTCTTATGTCTGAAATCTCTTCCCGCAAGTGAAGAATCTGATCTTCTTTTTCTTGAAGGATTTGCGTGTAGGCCTTTTTGAGTTCTGTCAGCAATCGATTGACCGTTGAGAAAACGGGCTCAGCCACTTCTTCCTGTTCTTCAGTTGTTTCCCGCTCACTCGCTGCGCGATCGAACCCTTTCAAATCCGCAGCCGAGCTGCCCACGGATTTGAAGGAGTTCACTGGAGCACTCACCAAAGAGTCTGTTGACGATTTCTTTGGGGAGGGGCTAACGATCCTCTGATGAGTGCTCACCGGCTGGTCAAGTATGAAATACTTCCCTTCCTTAAATTCGAAAGGAATGTCTTCAGTTTTAATGCGTCTCCTCAGCGTACTGATACTCACCCTGTATTTCGATGCGTACTCAGCAAGCGGTAGGTAGTCTTGACTGTTCATGACCGAGCCCTATTCATATGACCAATCAATAGGAAGCTGAGTAGTCTGTCAAATTGCTGGTGAATCAAGTTGAGTAATCTAGCCAAAATCTAGTCCTAGTGCTGGTTATTCAGCCCTTTGAGTATGCCTTTGGCTAGCCTTAGGTAGGCATGAGTCTCTTTGCTAACTCGATGAATAGAAACTAGCTAAGCCGCCGAAAAGCTGCTTATTCTTACTTTCGAAAATGAAGAACACATGAAGATAAAGCTGAAGAACAAAAAAAAGGTTGGTTTGGTTTTTTCGGGAGGCGGGATCAAAGCCGCTGCGTTCCATATTGGAGTCTGCCTTGCCTTGAAAGAAAAGGGCTTTCAGTTCGCCGGTGGAAGTAAAGAAGATGTTCGTCGAGCTTTCGACCTGAATGATCCAAAAGTCATTCGGCTTTATGTTGGTTCCAGTGCGGGTGCTTTTGTCAGTGCAATTCTTGCCGGTGGCTATTCAGTCGAAGCATTGATCAATGCCTTCAATGTTGGAGCAGGAGCTAAACCTCGCTTTAGTGATGAACATTCTCGGCACTCTTTAAGGCCAATCGGCTATCGGGATATTTTCTCAATCAACGGTCGAGAGATTTTGAAATCAGTACCTTTGTCCCTGCTCCGCCGCAGCCTACTCAGCGGTGGTCTTGAGACTTTGCTCAAAGAACGCTTTAAACTGAATGGCTTCTTCACCACCAAGGCTTTGGAAAGATATCTTCGTGAGTATGCACTTGCTCACAATAATTTCGAAGACTTAGGCGCTGAACTGGTCATTGTGAGTACTCAGCTTAACCACTCTCGAAAAGTGTTGTTTGGTCAATTTCCGGAGACCACCAAGACCTCCAACCTCTACCGCATCAACTATGCAACGATCAGTGAGGCCGTTGCTGCCTCGACCAGTTTGCCTCCAGTTTTTGCACCTTTTAGAATACGTTCGCCTCAAGAGAAAGATATGTATTTCTTTGATGGTGAAATTCGCGACACCCTATCCACCCATGTGGCTCAGGACCATGGTGCTGATTTGGTCATCGCAAGTTATTCAGTGCAGCCTTATCATTATACCGAAGAAATAGGCTCCCTTCATAACTTTGGTATTCCGGTGATATTAAATCAGGCTCTTTACCAAGTGATTCAGCAGAAAATTGACCGGCACATTCGCCATCAACAGGATCTGAAAGCGATCTACAATTCTGTGGATGGCTTTTGTAAACAAAATAACATCCCCGACGAAAGCCGCGAGAAACTTCTTGAAATCATTCGGGTTCGTTCAAACTTTAGTCCCAAAACTGACTCGATTTACATTCATCCCAGACCCCAGGACTATGAGATGTTTTTTGCGGATCACTTTAGTCTCAGTCCTTCGATGCTCGAGCGCATCGTGCGGATTGGCTTTCGTTCGGCGATCCATACTTTGCGGCAGTACGATCTCTAGTTTGAGTCGGTGACTACAAAGTTATCGAGACTATTCGAACTGGAGCCCGTAAGAAAAATTCCATAGCTACCTGTTGTATAGCCAGGGTCATTTCCGTCAGAGCCTAAATTGTAACTTGAGACCAAGTTGCCATCGATATAGGCCTTAACCGTATTCGTCGCAGTCACTTCGCAGCCCAACTTATGAACGGACCCATCGTGGATATTGAAGTTTGCATTGATCGGCACGGGATCAAAAGAAATGAAGCTCCCAAGTAAAGAAGTGATGCTGACGTAGGTTTTGTTTCCAGATCCCGAGGAGAAAAAACACATGTATGAGTCGTTGGCGTCAAAAATTGAATTGTATGATCCAGTTCTAAAAACTAGAGCCGCTGAGCCCAGCACATCGGTGCCCTGAAATTCCGTTTCAAGAAAAAAATCATTGGCATGATTGATCGAGGCTAAGACATTACCACCTTGCAGGGCTACCGGGGCTTTGACTTTACCAGAATTGACGACGAGAGAAGTGGGATCAAAAGGATCCGTTGTCCAATTTACCGATGCGGTTAGGTCTCCATTGTTCCCATCAAACCTATCGATGAAAGCTGCGACGTGAAACGAATTGGAGCCTGCAGACGTCAGACCGCTACTGGAGGCTATTAATTGTAGATTTCGTAGACCGCCGCTAAGACTCACGTTTGAAAAACTAGCAATGCCCTGGTTTGCTTTTACGACTAAATTACCGCCCGCGACTGAGCCTGCCTGACTGGAAGAAATTTGAACATCACCTTCAAAGCTTGTTACGGTGTTACCCTCTGAATCTACCGCTTTGACTTGGAACTGGCTCAACACTGCCCCTGATTTAAGATCACTGAGGTCACCAACGAATTCGAGTGCTGAAGCTACGGGGACCGTGGGCGTAGGTGTCGGTGTTGGGGTTGGTTCAGGTGTCGGCTGAGGCGTGGGTGTTGGTGAAGCGACTCCAGAAGAGTTCGAAGAGGTTTTACCACCCCCCAAACAGCCCGAAATGAAAATACAGCAAAACATCATCACCAATGTCAGTTCCGCTTGAAAATGCCGACTCTTTTTCACTAGTAACCCCTCACTTGATTGGCCTAATGTCTCTACTAATTCTAAATGGTTTACTTGAAGACTCATCGGCAGACTTGAGTTGCTTCTTGAGGGCTCTTTTTTATTTCCAACGATTGGGTTTGCGAATGGGTGTGAACCGATATGAGTCGTCTACTTTGTGGTCCGTATTTTCGAAGTCAACACCCAGCCTTAAGCTGTCTTGAGTTGTCTTGAGACCGCGCTCTATCTTGAGAATTTATTTTTTACCCTTTGAACGGTTTCTGCATCCAAGGGCAAAGTGTTACCCGCCGTTTCCAAAAATAGCATTACAGGATCTCGCGGCCGGTTGAGACCGATCAAGAAGTAGAACCAATTGAGAAATTCGGCCCTCCACACGCTTGAGGATTTCGGTCAAATCATAGTCCGGAAATTGGGAGGCAACATGCTTAAAATGTTTTGTTGGCTGAAGAGAAAAGTCATCGGTCGCTATTCCCTTCGCCCGACCTCGGTTGCCTGCTGAGTAGAGCTTAAGAAGCTCATTCAATTCGGGGTCACCTGTACCTCCGCTTCTGATTTCATTGAGGTACTGCTCCAAGCCCAGTTGAAGTCTCTCCCCCGTTGTACTTGAAGAAAGAATAATCGGATTGAAAATTTCTCCACTGATCCAAACAGCGTAATGAAATCGCATTTTCAACTCATCGACAGCCATTGCTTTTGACATCCATTGACTGTCTCCTTGAAGGCCATGATAGGCCGGCGATTGGCCAGGTTTCAGCGGATAATTCTTTGCAAAGCGAGGGTCAGACACCAGGTAGTGGCTTGCCTCCAGCTGGTCCATAGTTGCTTGTCCTGGGCCCTCTTTGATTCTTCGATAGAGCTCGAGTCCCGCTTCTGCACCTTGATAGTCGTTCGCCACGCGTTTGATTTTTTCGCGATTTCCGCCTGCTGTAAAACTGTGTTTAATGGACTCAATCCAAGCGCCGCCTTTTCCAAACAGAGTTCCCCAAACTTCGGAACCTGTCCGATGAGAAACATAGGCAGACATCAATGCGACGCCAAAGAAATGATAGTAGGTGCTGAATTTATCACCGCGCTTAGAAACGACGAAATCAATCCTACTTTTCACTTGCTTGGGAACGGCACCTAGTGGTCCGACCATCCGTCCATAGCGTTTTCTTTTTGCTTTGGGATGATTTTCTGGAAGTATAACGAATTCACCAGTGGCATCTTTCAGGGCGGCCTCACCTGTGACATCCACTAATTTTGAAGTCAGAACATTAAAATTTCGAGTGGCTGCTGAGGACCAATCTTGATTCAACAAATTCCAGAGTACGGTGAGGGCTTTGATGGAATCACCATTGGCAAGTATGATTGTGCGAGCCAGAAGCTCATGCGGTGCCACCGAGGAATCGTTCTGTGTAAGAATCCACTTTTGGATTTCCTGTTCGACGGCACTGACCGCCTGTCCTTCCGAGCTATAGTCAATACGGCCGCCACGATACAGTGTTTCCCCGAGACTGCGCACATCATGAGGGATCAATCGAGAGCCCGATCCATCAATAAATGACTTAGCACGGACTCCAAGATTTTCGGTGGGCATAAAGGCCGCCTCAAATTCAGAAGCAGACATTTCATTTCTATTGGTCGCCGGAAAACCAAAGGTCAGCCCATCTTGCTGAGTCGGAATCGCAGCAGTTAATTTTGTGCCTGGAGCATAAGCCCCCAACCAGGCGAGGGTGGATTGAATAAAGTTTTTGCCCTGCCAAATGCGAGTGGGATCAATCTCCTGCAAAGCCTTTGGATTTTGTGCCCAGGCTAGACTGATGTTCAGAATATTGACAGCCACCAAGGAAGCGAACCAGTTGAGAACGTGCGTGTTTGGTTTGGTCATTTTACCTCTCATGCTTTGTAACTTGAAATTGCTTCCATCTTACAAAAGCAAGTGGGGTGCCAGAGGCGATATTTGAGATTGCCGTCCCCAGATTCCTTTCAGAGAATTTTTTGCGGTCTAGAAACTGCATTTTTGAATTCCATGATCTTGATTTCTGCCTCTATTGCTTTCTATCGCCGCTTAGCTGGAAAAGTTACCTACAGCTGGCGTGCAATATTTGTCGCTCTTCCAATTTTCCTCGGAAGCTCTGCTTCTGCAGCGCTGCCTTGCTCAGCTCTTTTTCAGCAGAAGCCTTCCGTAGAACAAGTTCAATGGAACTTAAGCAGTTTCGCCGAGGCCCTTAGTCATGATTGGTCACCCTGGATCGGAAAAACAATTGAAGTAGTCCCTCGGTTTCAACGCGCAGAAGACAAGAATGAAATGGAAAAGAGAGCTTTCGGTGCAACTTTTCCGGTAAAGCAGAAAGTTTTGAAGCTCAATGAACTTGCGGGCAAAACGGGTGACTTCAAATTCAAGGAACGCTTAGCCTCAGTATTGATTTTAGCCCATCAAGAATCTGGATCAGAGTTTGGCTTTGTTGCCGCCAAATCAGGTTCAACTTGGACCTTTTCGAACGTTTTCCGTGGTCAACGAGATCACAACATTCCTCTCGAGACAATCACTGCTGCGGTTGGTGCTTTATTGGAAGGAATGCAGAAAGATCAGAAAGTCGACCTCATCCTAGTTCACAATCATCCCACAAGCTCTCCCGTCAATGGGATCGACTGGGTGGCCTCAAAAATCTTACTGCAAATACTAAAGACCCAAGGCTTTACAAGCCTCTCTCTCGAGACTATCGCCGTGGGTAATCAAGTAAAACCTGGATTCGAAGGGCCACCTGTCTTCGCACTTGAGCTAACTGGAGAATAACTCTTCACCTTTATCTTGGGATATTCCCATAGGTTTTCGTGAGTTCCTGAATCAAAGGATCGTTGGGGAAAAAAACAATGGCTTTTTCTCTTAAAAACTTTGCGGCCTCTTCCCGGCGCCCTTGTTCTAGTAAGACAATCGGATAATTTCGAAAGGCCAAAGCGTTGGCCCCAAGTTCGATTGACTTCAAAAATGCAGCTTCGGCTTTTTTGAAATCTTTCAATGTTTGGCGCATGACTCCTAGATTATTCCACGCCAAATTCCAATAGGGACTGAGTTCCACAGCTTTTTCCAGATAGGGAATGGCTTCGACCGGCTGTCCACGCTTATAAAGCTCAACACCCATATTGTTTTGCATGAAGGATGAGGTTGGGTCGACCTTCACGTCGTTCATTGCTAGAGTATAGTCACTTTCCCAAAGCAGACTGCGTTGATAACTCAGAACTCCAAAAACCACGGCCACTGCAAAAAAAGAAGAGGGTATCAAGCGAGAAGAAATTGGAGTCGCTTTTCCCAGCGACAAAAGCACTGCCACAAGTCCTACCAAGCCCATGCTTGTGAAATAAAACCATCGCTCAGCCACCGTGCCGTCCAGCGGAGTCAACAGCTGTGAATGAAGCCCAAGTCCCGCCAGCGACCAAAGCAGAAAAAACCAAAGCAAATGATGACCCCTGTTTTTGACCATCAGCCAAACAAGCCCGGCGACAAGTACTACTAAGAAAAGAAGGCTGCCCCAAAAATAAATGTCTGTAAGTTCAGTGACCAACCAGTCTTGATTGGTCGACAGCGAATGCGGAAAAATAAACTTCACAAGATACGAAGACAGCACAGCTGGTACCGTCGTAAGGCGCTCCAGCAAGGTAGCACGTGCAATGTGTGTGCTGGAGTGATCCGCAGAGATCAGACCCGCCACGCCCATCCGTAGACTGAAATAGGCCGCTAACCCAAGCAGGGATCCACCAAAGACCCAGCGCCAATCCTTTTTCCGAAAAAGGCCCACGTAGATCAAAGACATGATCACAAATAATGCGCCGGTTTCCTTTGATAGAACGCACAAAAGCACAAGCAGGCCAAAGGCTAAGCTCCAAAGCAGCCCAATTTTTTCTGCACGGATCAACCACAAAAAAGCAAGCAGGCCGAAAAAAGAAAAAAGTGGATCTTGCAGGCTCGCAATATAGACGACTGCTTCGGTATTCAGTGGATGAACCAAAAAAAGCAATGCCCCAACAAAAGCCAAGACAGCAGCATTTCGGAATAGAGATCGAAAAATAAAAAACAATAAAATCGCATTCCCAATATGCAACAACAGCTGCAAAAGATGGAAGGCAAAGGGGTTCAGGCCAAAGACCGCCCTCACCAGGTTGTATGTGCTGATCATGAGTGGTCGGTAATAAACTCCGTAGGAATTCAAATTTCCAAAAGTCTCATTGCTTGCACCCAAGAAGATGTCTCTAATTCGGCTGAGGCTGGTCGTTAGCTGGTTATCAACGACCTGCTGAGTGTCGTCGAGCACGAAACCATTGCTGAGTGAGGCGCCATAAACCAGAAAGCCGATGGCGAAAAGAACGAAGACCTGCAAAACAATTTTAAGGCGCTCACGCATTGCTGGATGCTTTCGAAAGCTTCGGTTCACTGATTCTGTTCATTGGCCGATCTATAGAATGGCACTTTCAATCACTTTGAAAACGGGCCCGGCAATGATGCCCAAAGCAATCACGCAAAAAAGACAAATGCCAATCGCCACTCGTGTCGCAGTCAGGCTTGGCAGAACCGCAACGTCATAGCCAGGTTCAGGTTCTTTCATAAACATATAAACGATCGGCTTTAGATAGTAATAAGCGGCGATCACTGAATTGAGTACGCCCCACAGCGCCAACCAGATGAGACCCTCACCAATAGCTGATGAGAAAATATAAAACTTACCGAAAAAGCCCACACTGGGCGGAATACCAGCAAGTGACAGCAAGAAAATGGTCAAGCAGATTGCCGATCCCGGATTACGACTAGCTAAGCCAGCTAGGGATTCAACCGTTACGACAGTGTCTTCATTTCTTTCGAACAGGCAAATCACTCCGATCATTCCCAAAGTCATGACTGAGTAACCGATCAAGTAATAGATCACACCTGATGCCGCATAGGTCATCTGATCACTCACCCCGGCAGCAATAATCCCCACCATCAGATAACCCGAATGTGCAATGCTGGAATAGGCAACGATGCGCTTAAGGCTTCTTTGCATGAGGGCCGCAAGATTACCCACCAGCATGGTGCCGACGGCCAACCATTGTAAGAAGTCCAAAAGATTTTCAGATTCCACCAAGCTATTGGCCGCAACGATCCTCAGAATCGCTGCAAAGGCTACGGCCTTAGCGGCTGTTGCCATCAGCCCCGTGTGCGGTGTTGGAGCGCCCTCATAAACGTCTGGAGTCCAAGCATGAAAGGGCGCCAAAGAAACTTTAAAGGCAAATCCCACAAGAACCAAAATCATTCCAAAGAGAAAAATTTTCGAAGTCCCCACCAATTGCGGAGTCATCTCCACAAGAGCCCGCAGCGAAGTGCTGCCCATGGTTCCAAACAAAAAGGAAATTCCGTAAAGCAAAATGGCCGAAGCCAAGCCACCGAGGACGAAGTATTTCAAAGCAGCTTCTTTGGAAAGTTTTCCCTCATTCGAAATCGCAATCATCATATAAAGTGAAAGCGACATGGTCTCCAGTCCGATATATACGATCAGCAAATCCACAGCTGAGACAAGAACCAACATTCCCAGAACGGCATTCATCGTAAGGAAAACCAACTCACTGAATTGGTTTCCAAAGGTCGAAGGATTATCATGCATCAATAGCAAGGCCCCAGCGCCCACCAATAAACTGAGGAGTCCCACGCAAAGAGTCAGTCCATCCAATACCAACACATCTGCAAATGCGGTGGGAGAATCTCTTTTTCCAATCAGAACAAAAACCGTCAAAAGCAAAATACAAGCACCCAGAAAACCGCCCAAACCTTGAGTCAGGGTAGCAACCGCAGGCTGCTCCACATTTCCACGCAGAACTTTCACTGTCACAGGAATCAAGCTTGCCAGGAATAAAGCAATGAAGGGCGAAACGATAAGAATGTCAGCTAGTCCAATTGGGCTCATCGGTCGCTCCTGGTTTTGTCGGGATCATGGTAAGTGAGCTCATAACGGTCTTTGTTTTTCACCAAGTGATCCAGGCTCGCCTTGCTGTAGCTAAAAAAGTGGCCCGGCAAAAGACCCATGTAAAATACAAGAATCACCAGCGGCGCAAGCACAGCCATTTCTCGGTAGGAAAGATCCGTCAAAGGATGGTGTTCGTCGGCAACCAAGGGTCCTTTTTCACCGAAGAAAACTTTTTTATACATCCACAGCATATACACTGCGCCAAGGACGACTCCCGAAAGCGCAAAGTAAGCAAAGACTGGAAAGGCCTGAAAAGTCCCTAATAGAATCAAAAATTCTCCGACAAATCCATTGGTCATTGGAACTGCGATCGATGACAGTGTGAAAATAAAGAATGCGATACTAAACAGCGGCAGAACTTCTGCCAAACCACCATATTTTGCGATCTCTCGGGAATGGGTGCGGTCATAAATCATTCCAACCATAAAGAACAAGGCGCTGGTGCTGATTCCATGATTGAGCATTTGATAAAGAGCACCCGTAAGGCCAGCCTCATTCATAGCGAAGAGGCCGATCAAAACATAACCCATATGAGACACTGAAGAATAGGCCACAAGCTTTTTAATGTCGGGCTGAACCATGGCGATCACAGCACCATAAATAATTCCGATGGTTCCGACGAGCAAAAACAGCCAGCTCCAGTATTCCACCGCCTCAGGAAAAAGTGGCAGCGTCCACCGCAAAAATCCATAGGTTCCCATCTTTAACATCACACCCGCAAGAATGACAGAGCCCGAAGTTGGGGCCTCCACGTGGGCATCCGGCAACCAAGTATGAAAGGGAAATACGGGCACTTTAATCGCAAAGGCCAAAGCGAAAGCAAAGAACAAGAGAGTTTGTAAGCTCATCATGCTGCCGCCGACAAAGGGAATGTCTAATCTATAAAAATCCAGCAGGCTTGCGGACATCACTCCATGGGCCTGCTCCGTGAGGAACATCATATAGATGATCGCAAGAAGCATCAGTACAGAACCCGCCATGGTGAAAATGAAGAACTTCACAGTCGCGTAGATCCGCCGAGCTCCACCCCAAATACCAATCAAGAAATACATCGGAACCAGAGACAATTCCCAGAACAAATAAAACAGGATCGCATCCATTGCGAGAAAGGTTCCCAGCATCGCGACCTGAAGAAGAAAAATGGAAACCAAAAAGCCCTTCACCCGGTGTTCAATCGAATTCCAAGCACCCAAAATCATCAAGGGCACCAAGAACGTCGTCAGCAGAACCAACCAAATGGAAAGGCCGTCGATGCCAAGGAAATAACTGACGCCAATTCTTTCGATCCAGGGGTGCTTTTCAACCATTTGCAAACCCACGGCGGCTTTATCAAAGCGGCCGAGCAGCGACAAGCTGAGGATAAACTCCACAAGGGAAAAACCCAAGGCCATGGGCCTAAGGGCTCTTTCTGAAGGCCACAACCAAAGAATGATTCCAAAAACAAAGGGCAAAAAGACGATGGCTGATAAAATCATTGAATCCTCATCTCACCAAAACAAAGGACATCGCTACGACTAGTCCCATCACTATATAAAGAGCATACTGCTGAATATTACCGGATTGAGTGCCGCGAATAAATGTTCCGCCGCCCTTCATGATATCAGTTAAAACATAAGTGATCTTGTCGATGAAATTCACATCGAAGTAGATCCAGATGTTTTTTCCGAAAGAAATCATCGGCTGGATGATCGACTTTCCATAGAACTCATCCACGAAGTATTTTCCATTCACCAAACGATAGACCGGGCCCAAAGCAGTCGAGAATTTTTTAGCGCCCTCAGGTCCCTTGCTATAAACCACGTAAGCAAAAGCTGCGGCCAGTGCGGCACAAACCACACTGAGGGCCATCAAGCCAAGCTCCAAAGCTTCTGAGTGATGGCCACCAGTGGCTGCCGGCGCACGCATCAATGGGCTCAGCCAATGCTCCAGGATATTTGCAGGATGCCCAGGTAAATACTGAGACAAAACATGAGGAATTCCCATCCAGCCACCAATGACTGAAAGCACGCCCAGAACAATCAACGGCAGCGCCATAGTCCAAGGTGCTTCATGAGGATGAGTCTCGTCCCCGAATCTTTCCTTGCCCCAAAAAGTAAGAACCATCAATCGCGTCATATAAAATGCCGTCAGTAAAGCGGTCACAAAACCCATGGCCCAAAGAAATTGGCCAATTTGTGGGTGAATGAAAGTTTTCCAAAGAATTTCATCTTTTGAAAAGAATCCGGCAAAAGGGGGCATTCCAATAATCGCCAGCCAGCCCATAAGAAAAGTAAAATGGGTGATGGGCAGATACTTCTTTAAGCCCCCCATTTTGCGAATGTCCTGTTCCTCGTGCATCGCATGAATCACAGAACCTGAACCCAAGAACATCAAAGCTTTAAAGAATGCATGGGTCACAAGGTGAAACATTGCTGCCCAGAAAGCTCCAACACCACAGGCCAAAAACATATAACCCAATTGCGAAACTGTGGAATAGGCCAAGATTTTTTTGATGTCCCACTGAGTGATTCCAATTGTTGCTGCGAAAAAGGCGGTCAGCACACCGATCACAGCAATCAGATTCATCACGATGGGGGCCGCAACAAAAAGTGGGTTCAATCGCACGATCATATAGATCCCCGCTGTGACCATCGTCGCAGCATGGATCAAGGCAGACACAGGCGTAGGACCCGCCATCGCATCAGGCAGCCACACATAAAGAGGAATCTGTGCCGACTTACCCGTGGCTCCGATAAATAAGAACAAGGCCGCAAGACTGATCGGCGCAAGCAGCACCCATTCCACCGTCGTGGGCATAAGCTTATTCAACTGTTGGAAATCAAGAGTGCCAAAAGTCCTGAACAAAAAGAACATTCCAAGCAAGAAAGCCGCATCACCAATTCGATTGGTAATAAAAGCTTTCATTCCAGCCGCTGCTTTATCTTTATCTTTAAACCAAAAACCAATCAGGAGGTAAGAGCACAGCCCGACGCCTTCCCAGCCCACAAACATGACTGGCAAGTTCGACGCAAGGACCAGAATTAACATATTAAAAAGGAAAAGATTCAGATACGCGAAGTACTTTGCTGCCCCTTTGTCATGGTGCATGTATCCGACGGAAAACAAATGGATCAAACTTCCGACCCCAGTAATGACTAAAATCATAATCCCGCTGATTTGATCGACAGTGAAATCCGCGGCAATCCTCAGGTCCGAAATAACAATCCAATCAAAGAAATCTGCTCGCAAGCTGCGGGCCGCCCCTTCGGGCATTGCAACAAGCTCCGCAAATAGCAGTATGGAGCAAATAAAAGAAACCACTGCTGCGCCGGTGGCAATAGTCCCAGCAACATTGGCAGAGTGTTTACGCCACCGAAGTCCGTTGATCAAAAATCCAACGAAGGGCGCGAGAATCAGTGTCGCAATCAGTGCGTGGCTATTCAAAATTCACTCCCCTCTTCTACCCTCGAAGATGCTCAAAATACCGAATATTTACTTCTTTAAATCTTTTAAAAATGGAAACCAAAAGGGCCAGGCCCACTGCGGCTTCAGCAGCCGCAATTGTCATAACAAAAAACACCATGATCTGACCTTCGATTAAATTTCCATATTTACTGAAAGCTACAAAAGAAATATTCACGGCATTCAACATCAGCTCGATCGACATAAATATAACGATGGCGTTGCGCCTCAGAAGAACCCCGGCCATACCTGTTGCAAACAGCAAAGCCGACAAAACCAAATAGTGGTTGAGTCCGATATTTATTAGCCAATCAGTGCTTAGCATGAGTGCCACCCTTACTGCGAGAAAGAGCCACGGCTCCGATGGCTACGACCAAAAGAAGGACACCTAAAACTTCAAAGCCCCATAAATATTGCTCAAACAAAAGTCGGCCCAAAGCCCGCGTTCCATCTGTCTTTGCGAGTGTTGCCGTGGTCTCGGCATTTTCGGCAGTCATAAGTTCAGAAAAGACCACCCCGCCGATGAGGAGTCCCGCAAAGAGGCCAACCGAAGCAATTTTTAGAAAAGAAGATCCAGGACCCCGGGAAAAGGCCTTCTTTTCCAAATTCAGATCGAAGAGCATCAGCACCATCACAAAAAGAACCATGACTGCGCCGGCATAGACAATCAACTGAACCCCAGCCAAGAAGTAGGCCTGCATGGTTACAAAGAGGGCTGCGACACCGACCATGCTCATCACTAAAGATAAAGCGGAGAAAAGCGGATTCACCATAAGGATGACTGATAGGGCGCTGACCAGCGTCACTATAGCCAAAAACCAAAATAGAAAAGCGTCTGTCATCAATACGCCTGAAGTCGCATTCACGTGGAATCTCCTAGCTTGCTGCTACTGCGATTACTATCGCAGTCAGGATGGTGTTCGCCAAAGCCCAAGGCAGCATCGTCTTCCATCCTAAGTCCATCAACTGATCATATCTAAAACGGGGCAGAGTCCATCGGACATGAATAAAGATCCAAAGAAAAACTGCGATCTTCACCAAAAAAACCACATGGTGAAGCAGGGAGGAAATCACTGCAGCGCTGTTGGCTCCAGGGGCCCAAGTGCTCACCCAAGCAAGAACCTGATCTGGACTCATGAAAGGAACTTGATATCCACCAAAGTAGAAAGTTGCCATGAGCCCAGAAGCCACCATCATGTGACCATATTCACCGATAAAGAAAAGCAGCATTTTAAAGCCGCCATATTCAACGTGAAATCCGGCAACAAGTTCCGCTTCGCCTTCCGGCAAGTCAAAAGGCAGTCGGTTGGATTCCGCAAAGGTGGCAGCAAAAAACAAAATGGCCCCGAGTGGCTGAAAGAAAATTCCCCAATTTGGAAGCCAGCCAATCACAAGTTCTCGCCCAAATGCTTTGATTGCAAGCGGTCCTTGTTGAGCCAAAATCATGTCGGAAAAATTAAAACTTCCGTAAAGCAAAATCACACCTACGATCGAAAGACCCAAGGCAAGCTCATAAGAAATCATTTGCGAGCTGGCTCGCAAAGCACCCAAAATTGAATATTTATTTCCCGAGCCCCAACCCGCAAGTAAAACCGCATAGGCCGCTAAGCTGGAAACCCCGAGTACGAAAACGATGCCGACGCCCACTTCATAGCCCTGAAGTGCAAAGCGGTAAGGCCCCCACTCGGAGCCAAACAATTCAAAGGCCTCCAGAGACATTGGCGCACCAATTGGGATTGCCAAAAAAGCCAAAGTGGCAGGAACCAAAGCAATCACTGGCGCCGCATAATAAAGAACTCGAATACCTTTCGCAGGAATAAACTCTTCTTTTTGAAGAAACTTAACGGCATCCGCCAAAAGTTGCACCAGCCCCAGGGGGCCGACTCGGTTCGGGCCGAGGCGGTTTTGAATAAATGCGGATCCCCGGCGCTCCAGCCAAACCAAAATAGGTACGGCCTGGACCATCATAAGAAATATTAGGATCATCTTTATTACATTGATGCTTATCTCGAGGCTGTCTGAACCCATTTGATTAATCCCACTCTAAGGCTTTGGATTTGATCTCCCAAAAAAGACCAAAAATAAATACGAGAAGAAAAAAGCCCATGGAGACCAAGATATAAATTCCTTGGCCCCGATCCAAAAAGTCTCTGAATGTCAGAGCCCACGGGTACATAAAAATAATTTCGATATCGAAAATGATGAACAGGATCGCCGTAAGATAAAACTTTACGGACATCTTGGTGTCTTTCTTCTCCTGAACTGGAATACCGCACTCATAGGATTGCGCCTTCACAGGATCGCTGACCTTGCGACCCACTTTGGAGGCCAAAAATAGAAGAAGGCTTCCAAACAAAAGAATAAATATCGTGATGAAAATGACCCCGCCGAGTGGCATTACGACCTCATTCACTTTACCAATTAACACACCATTTAAGAATGTGCAGAGCTGTTAAAACAGACTATACAGAGACCCTTCAGCTTTTCCAAGATTATTCATAATGCAGGGAGAGAATCGTGCACTCACATTTGAATGACATTCTTTCTCGAGAATGGCAGCGCGGTCACAAAAAGATTCGCTTGGTTGGAACGGACTCTTTAGTGAGTGTCGCTTGGGCAATCAGCCAGTCCATCAATGACGAAACTTATGCGGCCACTCGCCTGATCATTACCGAAAGCACCGATGACGCTTGGCGCATGCGAGAGGCTCTTCGTTTTTTTAGTCCTGACCTTCGCTGTTCAATTCTTCCTTCCCTGGAAGTCGATCCTTATGGTGGGCTTGATCCATCTCCTAAAGCTCTAGCAGACCGGATGCGTTTTTTGTGGAAGACCCATCAGCACACACGCAAAGATATTTTCATTGCAGCCCTGAGTGACCTTAGCCAAAAGACGATTCCTTTTTCAAAGCTGGAGAAATCAAAGTTCCGCTTGAAGCTTGGCGATGCTTTGCCCGAATCTTTTGCAGAAACTTTGCAAGATTGGGGCTATGAACGCGAAGCCACTGTAGAAGATTGTGGCAAGTTTTCAGTTCGCGGGGGGATCATAGACGTATTCCCGCCGAGCTCCGATAAACCTCTGCGCATTGAACTCTTCGGCGATCAAATTGAATCCTTGCGTACCTTTTCCACTGAGTCTCAACGTTCCGAAGACGAGGTCAAAGAGTGCCAAATCATTCCTGCACGCGAAGTTTTCTATTCAGAGCTCGGCGCCGACGAACTCCTCGCTCGTCTTGAAAAACAAAAAGCTCTTCCCGAAGCTTCGACTACGGAAAGAGAGGTCCTCGTTCGCGCCCTCAATACCCGCAGCCGCTTTCCAGGAATGGATTTTTTAACCAGTGTTTTTCATGGTTCTTCCGAAGCCTTGACCGCACATTTTTCTGAAAGTCTGCAAATCTGGACCATGAATCCAGAAGACTGCGGGCGTTCTTTGGATCTTTTTGCACAAGAAGTCACAGATATTTTTAAAGCCGCACCCACTTCAGCGCTGAAACTTTCGCCCTCGGAAATTTTTTATACCGCAGACCAAGTCACTTGGCCGAATGATGCTTTACAAGTTGAGGTCTCCAATCTCGATGATCGGATGGTGGACGATGATAAGACTCCTCACATCCCGCTGACCTCTTTTGGAATGAAAGAATTGAAGCTCGCCTTGGCCAATCATGGACACTGGTCGCAGCAATGGTCGCATCTTTTATCGGAAAGATTGGCTGCTCTCAAAAAAGCGGGCCTTTCGGTATTTCTTTCGATCGAAAATCAAACGGTCATCAGAAAAGTCCAAAGTGCTTTGGAGCACGAAGGTCTGCAATGCCAAATCCTTTCTGAGTCTTCATCGGACTGGGCCCTTTGGATTCAACAGCAGGAAAAGAACCCGGCGTGGCTGCACATTTTGCCACGAGCCGTTCCTGAAAGCGTTCGCATTCCCGATGAAAAGCTCGTGATCATCCACCACGAGCTCCTACTGGGTCGTTCTGTAAAAAGAAAGTCAGCAACGGCCACGGAACGTTTTCAAACTTCCGCAAGAACTTTAAGTTTCGGAGATTTGCAAACCGGCGACTGCATCGTTCACACTCTCCACGGAGTCGGAGTCTACGATGGACTCAAACGCCTAGACATCGATGGAATCGAGAACGAATATCTTCAGCTTTCCTACCGCGATAAAGATAAACTTTATTTGCCTGTTTATCGCTTGAATCAAATTCAGCGGTATCCGGGACGTGTTGGTACAACGGTTCTGGATAAACTGGGCGGATCGCAATGGGAAAAGACAAAAACCAAAGCGAGGACAGGGGCCCGTGATCTTGCTATGGAGCTGTTGAGCCTCTATGCAAAACGCACCGAGGTTTCCCGCACTCCTCTTGCCTTTGACGACGACCGCTTTAGCCAGTTTGAAAGCTCTTTTCCTTTTGAAGAAACTGATGATCAACTCAGGGCGATCACTGATATCGAGAAAGACCTTCTTGGCAGTCGACCCATGGATCGCTTGGTTTGCGGAGATGTGGGGTTTGGCAAAACAGAAGTTGCTATGCGTGCTGCCTTTATGGCTGTTTCAGCTGGCAAGCAAGTCGCCATGCTAGCTCCGACGACCATTCTTGTTTTCCAACATTTGGAATCCTTTAAAAAACGTTTTCAAGGTCAGAACCTTGAGATCCGAGCACTGAATCGATTTGTATCCAATGCAGAGGCAAAGGAAACCCTCAAACTCCTCAAGTCGGGACTGGTTCATATTTTAATCGGCACCCATCGTCTTTTGTCAAAAGACATAGAGTTCGCGAATCTCGGCCTGCTGGTGATAGATGAAGAACAGCGTTTTGGAGTCGCTCATAAAGAAAAAATTCGAAAACTCAAGTTCAATGTCGACACTCTAGCAATGTCAGCAACCCCAATTCCTCGCTCCCTGAACATGAGTCTGATGGGAATCAGAGATTTAAGTTTGATCAACACAGCACCGGTGGATCGATTGCCGATTCGGACCTACATTCTGAAATGGAATGAAGCGACGATTCGAAGCGGAATTCTTTCTGAGATGAAGCGCGGAGGCCAAATATATTTCATCCACAATCGGGTGCAGTCGATCTATTCCGTTGCCGACGAACTGAGAGCGATTGTGCCAGAGGCTCGCATTCGGGTTGGACACGGCCAAATGGAAGATGATGAGCTTGAAAAAACCATGCTCGCTTTTTATCACAAAGAAGTTGATGTCTTACTTTGTACAACCATCGTTGAATCTGGAATGGATGTCTCTTCCGCCAACACGATTTTTATCGATCAGGCGCACACCTTGGGCCTGAGTCAGCTGTACCAACTTCGTGGACGCGTGGGTCGCAGCAAGCAGCGCGCCTTTTGCTATTTGATCACTCCGAAGAATCAAACCTTGGAAAAAATAGCTCAGGAACGCCTCAAGGTCATTCACGACAATACCGCCCTTGGCAGTGGAATTCGCATAGCCCAGTACGATCTTGAGCTTCGCGGCGCCGGGGAAATCCTTGGCGATAACCAAAGTGGGCATATCAATTCAGTGGGTTACGAAATGTATATGGATCTTTTGAATGAAGAGATCGAAATACTCCGCGGAGGCTACACCCAAACCGAAACGGTCGAACCCGAAATTAATCTTCGAGTTCCTGCCCTCATCCCCGAAAACTATATTGCGGATTTGCGAGTGCGGCTTTCTTATTACAAAGCACTTTCTGAATGCACCTCTGAAGGGGAGCTTGAAAGTATCGAAGCGGACCTTAAAGACCAATTCGGCCCGATTCCCGAGCCGACTCTCAATCTATTCGGTGTTATGTTGGTTCGGCAAAAATGCAAAATTTTGGGAATTAAAGATGTTTCCGCGGGGCCTAAAAATTTGAGTTTGATTTTTACTGCCCAGTCGCCCCTAAAGACTGAGCAAATTATCAAACTTGCTACGAAGGAAAATAAAAAATACTCAATCACACCAGACAGTCGCTTGAATGTTCGGATGAATACACCCGGCTGGACGCAGGCTCTCGAGGAACTCACTTTGCTGGAGCGGATGGTTTAGAAAGCGGATGGTTTAAAACTCCAGCTTTACGCCGGCACCAAAGGCAATCGGTGTAGAAAAGCTTGTGCTCGAGCCACTGGTGGCCATCAATTGTCCAAGGTATAAATGCACAAAAGTGTTGTTGAGGCCATTCTCTTTGAGGCTAACAAAAGTTCCATCGGGGTCGATCCAGTTCAATTGAATCAGCGCTCCGACTGTATAGGAAAGAAAGGGCGTGGTCGATTTTGAAGAAATATTGACAGCATCCTCAGTCGCGAATTCTTCAACATAGTCCGCGAGATTCAATTCAAAATGCGCGGTTGGTACAACATAAGGCTCCTGCATGATTCCATCTAGATTCACAATAATCCCTGCTTTTCGGCAGCTAATATTGAGCTGAGTGAGGCCGCCGCCACCCTCACCGGTGGCTTTTCCCGTCATTATTCCAATTGTCGGCCCGATGGAGATTCCACCGAAATTAATTTGAAAGCCACCGTAAAAGCTGAAAGTTGACATCGTTTTTTTTCCGAAGATGTCATCATAAGAAAAGTCAGAATCATTTTCATCAGTGAAGTCCGACACAAATCCCGTCGGCCGAATCGCCGAAAAACCTAGGCCGACCACCGGCGCCCAGAATCCACGCCGTTCTTTGTAGGGAGACAGAACATCCGGTGCATAGTGAATTTCTACAAGCTCTTCGGCGGGCTCCACGTCTTCAGTCGCAGCAGTTCCCGTATGTGAAAACGAAAGCACAAGACTCACGGCAAGCTTGGCGACAAGCCTGCAGTCTATTTTGAGTCGAGCAGTGCAAATACATTTCCACATATTTTTTCTTCCGATCGTATTCTAGGGTCATGACACCTATCGGTCGAAGACCCGCCTTAGCTTTATGCCTTTTCATTTTTCTGGACGTTTTCCCTGCATTTGCCCAGATGGACCTAGGGACAGCCGCTGGACAATTGTTCATTTTTGGACTTCCTTGGAACGCAGGAACCAATGGTTTACTTTCAAAGTCTTCGATCAACCATTTCAAAGGACTGAAGGCCGGAGCCTTTATTCTTTTTCGCAGAGACCTTAAAAGTACTGAACAGATCAAGGGTCTTACGGAAAGCCTCCAGCAAATTTCAAGTGAGGGCTCACAGTCTCCTGCCCTGATCGCCGTTGATCAAGAGGGCGGAGTGGTCACTCGTATTCCGTTTGACCCTCCCCTTCCCAGCGCCAGTGCTCTCGGACGCACGGGCAACAAGGTTTTAGCTCGGGCTCTCGGTTTTGAAACTGCAGTTTTTCTCCGACAGCTCGGTATAAATAGCAATCTTGCTCCAGTCCTGGATCTGGGGGGCGCGGGTCCCTCTTTTATAGGAAGTCGTTCTTACTCCGATCAGGCGGAAGTTGTTTCCGACGTAGGCAACGCCTTTGCCCTTGGACTTGCAGAAGGAAAAGTTTTACCCGTTGCAAAACATTTCCCGGGAATTGGACCTGTAATGAATGATCCGCATGTCTCACTTGTGCGTCGATCAACGCCTGCTACGGAATTATTGGCGAAAGATTTTATTCCCTTTCGCAAATTTGCTGCGATTTATCCCAGTGGATTGATGATCTCGCATTTAATTTATCCGGGCTTAGATCCCACAGGACTTCCAGGAACTTTCTCCTCTGCCATTCAACAAAAATATGCACGCGATACCGTAGGCTATTCGGGTCTTCTGATGACGGATGATCTGTTGATGATAAAGACAAAGAAAATGAGTGAGTTTCAAAAAAATGTACAAAGTGCTTTCATTGCTGGAGCCGACCTCATCATGGTTTCCTGGTCTTTGGATCGACAGAAAGCCGCCATCGAGGCAATTTTAGATGGGGTTCGAAAAAAGTTATTTACACAACAGGAGGTCCTTGCTCGGGCTGAGCGGATCATCAAAATGCGTAAAGATATTGGCAAGCCAGAATTCTCCGCGCCTTTAAATCCTCAGCGTATTCGGCTTGCTGAAAGCAAAAAATATAATGAGATTATCAACGAACTTTCTCAAGCGCTTTTCAAAGAGCAAGTGCTCTCCCTCGCTGAAAAGTCCCCTTCCCAATGGGTTCTTATTGGCCCTCCGCGGGAACTGCTCGTCGCACTCGAGCGTTCGCCGATGAAGTCTCATTTTAAATTGGGTTCCGCGGCCAAGGGCTGCGCATTGAAATCGATGTGTCTTATCTTTTCTAGATTCAGGCGCGAAAGGACTCAGCTGCTCTCGCAAATTTCGCGTTTGCCGGCTTCACAAAGGGGTCGCTATCTATTGGTGGATTTTGTTGATGATCAAAGGCCGCTCACTAATGCCGAAGTGATTCATGTGCCTGTGAAGGCACCGAATTGGCCCGCGCATTTTATAGAAGAATTCTCTGCGCTTCGTGAGCGTCGAACGACAGCGCAAAACATTCAGTGATCCGCGCAAGCACCATGGCTTTGACGGACAGTTGCTGTAATTAGTGCTTTTCGGATTTCAGGGTCAGCTGAGCACGATAGGTCGCCAACATCTTTTCTGTTCGCACCCAATCCTCTTCAGATAAAGAATCTTGTCCCAAAAGCATTTCCAGTTTTTCAACTTCTTTATCTAAGGAGGCAGCTTCAATTTCGCTTGAAGAAACTGCCTCTTCAACAAGAACGCTGACTCCAGCTGCGCTGACCTGGCAATAACCCCAGCCAATCGCGAGTCTTTCTTCCTGACCAGATTTTAGTTTATAACTCAGAACCCCGGGATCTAAGGTCGTCATCAAAGGAGCATGTCCGGGAAGAATGTTTAATTCCCCAGCGTGAGCAGGAACAGTGATTTCAGAAAGTTCACTGTCGCCGACTAATTTTTTTTCTGGTGTGGCAAGAAATAATTGAAACATCAGTCCCTCAGCTTCCTCACATCAGTTTCTTAGCTTTTTCAATGGCCTCTTCAATTGTGCCCACCATGTAGAAAGCCTGCTCTGGAAGAGCATCGTGCTTGCCGTCGAGGATCTCACGAAATCCACGAATGGTGTCTTTTACATCAACATATTTTCCTGGAAGACTAGTGAACTGTTCTGCCACGAAGAATGGTTGAGACAAGAAACGCTGAATTTTACGAGCTCGGTAAACAACAAGTTTATCTTCTTCAGAAAGCTCATCCATGCCCAAGATCGCGATGATGTCCTGCAGTTCTCGATTTCTTTGCAGAACCATCTGAACACCCCGAGCCGTATCGTAGTGCTCAGCACCCACAATCTGTGGATCCAAAATTCGCGAAGTTGAACTCAGAGGATGAACCGCTGGGAAAATCGCAAGGGCAGCAATGTCTCGATCCAAATTGGTCGTTGCATCTAAGTGAGTAAATGTCGTTGCAGGAGCTGGATCCGTATAATCATCCGCAGGTACGTAGACAGCTTGCACTGAAGTGATTGAACCCTTCTTGGTTGAAGTGATTCGCTCCTGCATAGTTCCCATTTCAGTACTGAGGGTCGGCTGATATCCAACCGCAGAAGGAATTCGACCCAAAAGGGCAGACACTTCGGCACCGGCCTGTGTGAATCGGAAAATGTTATCAACGAAGAAAAGAACGTCTTGGTTTTTCACATCTCGAAAGTATTCAGCAACTGTCAGACCTGTTAGGGCAACTCGTGCTCGGGCTCCAGGGGGCTCATTCATTTGACCAAAGATCAGCGCAGTCTTTTTAATAACGCCTGAATCTTTCATCTCATGCCAAAGATCATTTCCTTCTCGAGTCCGCTCTCCGACTCCTGCGAAAACGGAATATCCACCATGCTCAGTAGCGATGTTTCGAATCAGTTCCTGAATCAAAACCGTCTTACCAACACCGGCTCCACCAAAGAGGCCGATCTTTCCACCCTTTGAATAAGGCGCCAAAAGATCGATCACTTTAATTCCAGTCATGAGCATTTCAGTTTTAGTCGATTGATCTTCGAATTTTGGAGCTGCTCTATGAATATCCCAGTATAGATCTGTTTTTACAGGCCCCAACTCATCGATGGGTTCCCCAACGACATTCACGATTCGGCCAAGGACCGCTTCGCCAACAGGAGTCTGAATCATTTTGCCTGTGTTCTTAACAGGAGTACCACGAACCAAACCTTCCGTCGCATCCATGGCAATTGTTCTTACAACACCATCACCCAAGTGCTGAGCCACTTCTAAAGTCAGGTTGTAAGGGTCCTTGCTGATAGTTGGATTGGATACCTTCAAGGCGCTGTAAATCGCAGGAAGATACCCAGGCGAAAATTCCACGTCCACGACGGGTCCCATCACCTGTGCAATTCGGCCGTTGTCTTTAGAAGTTGTTTGTTCAGTGCTCATCTCATGACTCCTTAAATATTAATTACAGGGCTTCAGCGCCGCTCACGATTTCGATCAATTCAGTCGTGATTTTCTCTTGTCTCAGTTTGTTGTAGGTCAGGGTCAATTTATTCAAAACTTCTTTTGCGTTGTTGGTAGCGTTTTCCATGGCAGTCATACGTGCCCCATGTTCTGCTGCAACACTTTCCGCCAAGCATCGGTAAACTTGAACGCTGAAATGCTTTACCAAAAGCTCTTCAATGATTTTTGCTGGATCTGGTTCAAAAATCAGATCTTTCGAAAAACCAGCCGCATCCGCGTCGGGCCCCGTCAATGATTCTGCGACGACATCAACCGGCACAAGAGTCTCACAAGTTACTGTCTGGCTGATTGCTGACTTAAATTCATTATAGATAACTTTCACTTCGTCGTATTGACCTTCAAGATAAAACTTCATGATTCGATCAGCCATCTTTGCTGAAAAATCATAAGATATATCGCGGTCCAAACGAGTCGCCGTTTCTAAGGCTTTTATTTGGCGACGACCAAAATAGTCGACCACTCGTCTTCCGATGAGAAAGAGATCAATTTCCTCATATTTACTTTTGTTCTCTTTCAAAAAATTTTCTGTGTACTTAGCAATTTGGGCATTAAAGCCACCACACAAGCCACGATCGGAACTCACTACAAACACCAGAATCTTTTTTACGGATTCTTTCGGAACCATTAAAGGGTGCGCCACTCGGCCGGTCACCGCGATGTTTGCAATCACATTCAGAAGTGATTTTGCGTATGGACGCATATTCACTATCTGATTTTGTGCTTTGCGAAGCTTAGCCGCAGACACAAGCTTCATAGCTCGCGTGATCTGCTGAGTATTCTTGGTGGATTCAATTCGAACCCGTATATCCTTTAAACTCGGCATTGAATTTTGTCCTTACTTAAAGACCGCTTTAAATTCGTCCAAAGCACTTTTCAAGCTAGCCTTGATTTCGTCATTGATCGCTTTTTTCTCGGCAATATTTTTTAAAATATGGCTATGTTTTGTTTTCAAAAACTCCAACATTTCTTTTTCATACCGGCGCGCTTGGTTTTCAGGAAGGGAATCCAAATAGCCATTTGAGGCGGCCCAAATGATTCCAATCTGGTCCTCGACCTTAAAGGGCGAGTACTGACCCTGCTTGAGGATCTCAACCAGTCGTCGCCCCCTCGCCAGCTGCATCTGAGATGCTTTATCCAAATCAGAGGCAAAAGCCGCGAAAGCTTCAAGGGCTCGGAACTGAGCCAGCTCAAGCTTGATGGTTCCTGCAACTTGTTTCATCGCCTTGATTTGTGCGGCTCCACCAACCCGCGATACGGATTTACCCACATCAATTGCTGGTCGAATCCCTTTATAAAATAGTTCAGAGACCAGGAAGATCTGTCCGTCAGTGATTGAGATCACGTTCGTGGGAATGTAGGCAGAAATATCACCGGCTTGGGTTTCGATGATTGGCAGTGCCGTCAAAGATCCGCCGCCTTTATCCGCAGACATTTTAGCTGCCCGCTCGAGCAAACGGGAGTGGAGATAAAAGACGTCTCCAGGATAAGCCTCTCGACCCGGAGGTCGTCGGAGCAACAACGACATTTGTCGATAGGCCTGAGCTTGTTTCGTCAAATCATCATAGATGATCAAAGCATGTCTTCCGCTGTCGCGGAAGTATTCTGCCATGGCGGTACCTGAGTAGGCAGAAATAAACTGAAGTGGCGCTGGGTCAGAGGCGCCCGCAGCAATAACAGTTGTGTATTCCATTGCGCCAGCTTCACGAAGCTTTTCGACGACCACAGCAATTGTTGACTGCTTTTGTCCGATAGCAACATAGAAACACTGAACGCCGAGACCTTTTTGATTGATAATTGTATCGATCGCAACCGCAGTTTTACCTGTTTGGCGGTCTCCGATAATCAGTTCTCGCTGACCCCGACCAATCGGAATCATGGCATCGATAGCTTTGATACCGGTTTGCAAAGGCTCGCTCACAGATTGTCGGTAAACGATACCAGGAGCTTTTAACTCAACAACTCGCTTGTGTGGTGTATTGATTGGCCCTTTTCCGTCGATGGGTTTTCCAAGTGGATCAACAACTCGGCCCAAAAGAGCTTCCCCGACAGGAACCTCAACGATTCTTTGAGTTCGCTTAACAATGTCGCCTTCTTTAATGGTGCGATCTTCACCGAAGATAACGACCCCAACATAGGATTGCTCAAGGTTAAGAACCATTCCATAAACTTCACCGGGAAATTCAACCAGCTCACCGGCTTGAACATTGTCCATCCCATAAACTCGCGCCACTCCATCACCGACAGACAGCACGGTACCGGTTTCCGAAACTTCAACTTTTTTTCCATATTGGTTGATTTGATCCTTAAGAATCCGACTGATTTCATCGGCGCGGATGTTTAATTCCATGTGGGGGCTCTCCTGTTTAAGTCGTCACTAATTCGAGATAAATGGGACTGAAGGCTGTCATCGAACGTCCAGCCGCTCACCTGAGCGACCATTCCTCCGACCAGACTTGGATCTTCTTCAAAAGTCAAAATCACTTTTTTGCCTCGGGCTTTAGAAATTTGCTCTTCCACTTTTTTGCGCTCTTCGGGCCCAAGCGGCTTTGCCGACTTCACTTTACCACGAACGGCACCGTGAACTTCATCCAGCTCCATTTCAAAAGCTTGAAGCATTCCTGGTAGAAGATTCAGTCGGTCGTTATCAATTAGAGTATTTAAAAAATTAAAAGTTCCCACCGTTAGCTTCGTGCCGACCGCAGCCGACAACATTTTTTTGCGTTCCACTATTGGAACTAGGGCCGAGCTAAAGAAACTCATGAGTTCTGAAGATTCGGAGAATACGGTATTCAGAACGCGCAGTTCATTCAGTGTTTGTTCGGCGCTGTTACTTTCTTTGGCCACTGCAAACAGGGCCCGACCATATCGAAGAGCTAGTTCGTTGATCATGAGTGTGGTGCCTCAATGTTTGAGATAAAGTTGATGTTGAGCTTGCGATGATCTTCTTCCGTGATGCCGGCTTTCAGATTGGAATTTGCCTGAACCACTGCCTGCTGGATCATATAGTCTCGAATTTGAGTCTTTGCTCGCTCCACTTCAATTCGGCTTGCCTCTTCGGCTTCACGCTTGATGGAGGCGGACAATTGCTTGGCTTCCTGAATGATTGAGTTTTTAAGTTCGGATGCTTCGGCCTGAGCCCTTGCGATTGTATCTGTGCGACTCGTCTGAAGCTTGTTCAGCTTTTGCTGAATGTCATTATGTTCCGCTTCAGCTTTGCGAAGCGCAGAGAAAGCTTTTTCTTTGGCTTCTAGATAGGCTTTCTGTCGGCTCTCCAGAAACGCGCCAATGCCCTTACGTAAAAAGTAAACCATACCCATGACAATCACAGTCACGTTGATCGTTTGATATACGATGGTCTTTAGCTGAGCAGAGCTAATCCCGCCGTGGGCTTCGCCCTGTGCCCCGCCACCAGCCGCTGAGGCGCTCATCGCAAGAAAAAGAATTCCAGCGACTAAAACGAGCTGATCTGTTCGTGAATTGGGATTTGAATTGGGATTTGATTTCAAAACTTGCCGTCCCATCTATGCCAACAGTTTCTTTATAAGGGCTTGTGCAATGGTTGGTATTTCTTCTTTGGCCTTCACAGTGGCCTCGCGTATTTGAGTCTCCACTTTTTGTCTGGTCATGCTTAGCATCTGACCTGCATCCGCTCTTGCCACGGTCACAAAGCCTTCCGCCTCTTGTCGCGCCAGATCTCGCTGCTTATCAAAAATTGATCTTATTTCTGTCGTTGCAGATCTTGCTTCGTCCTCATATTTTTTCATGAGGCCTGCGGCTTCGGTCTGAAGTTTAGACACATTATCTAAAGAGCCCTTCGTATTTTTTTCCCTTGCTTCGTGGGATTGAGCAAAGGGTTTGAAAGCTATTTCCATCATTGCAATGAATGTAAGGGTGAAAATAACAAACTGAAAAAATATGGTGCTGTTAACTCCGAGAGATTGAAGTACTTCCATGACGCTATTGTTCCTACTTTGTTGCTTGGCCGGAACTAGCATTCACATTCAGAATGGGTCAAGAGAATAAGCTTGCGGTGGCTCAATGGAAATTCTTGTTTAGTTTTTGGGCATGTAAGAGGCGCCCTCAAAAACGACACCTTCATCAATGCGCAAACTTGGTGAAGTCACCGTTCCTTTGAATACCGCAGGAGGGTGCATGATCACTCTTCGGTGCGCAAAAAGATTCCCTTCGACTCGTCCACTAATAATTATTGTGTCCGCTTCGATGTCAGCAACCACTACAGCACCGGGTGCAATGACAAGATGATCACGAGTGAAAATTTCGCCTTTGAATTCCCCACCAATGCGCGCAGTTCCTTCAAAGGTTAATTTACCCTCCAGCCGAGTGCCCTGATCTAAGATTGCTGATACCTCATAGATGTCGCCCGATTCAACCAGCTGAGTGTCTGTCACGCTATTTGAGTCCCCTTAGTTTTGTAGTGAGTTCGGTGAGCTCATCATCTGAATAAAAATGAATCACCAACTGACCTTTTCCCTTATTGTAGGCGATATTCACCTTGGTGCTGAGTGATTTCTGCACTTCTTCTTCTAAATTTTTCACCAATAGAGCCGCCGTTTTATCCTTTTCCCCAACAGCAGGATTGCTAGGAATGGGATTCATCATTTCTTTGATCGCTTTTTCAAGCTGTCGAACGGTCAAATTTTCCTTCACAATTCTTTCAGCCAGCTGCCTTTGTGCGCTTTGCTGGGGAAGCGACAAAAGTATTTTTGCATGGCCCTGTGAAAGCTTGCCTTGAATTAAAAGTTCTTTGGCCGAGGGCTCCAGCTGAAGCAAGCGAATCGTGTTCGCAACAGTGACTCGATCTTTACCTACTTTTTCTGCAACCTGCGCTTGAGTCAGGCGAAATTCTGTTGCCAGTCGGAAATAGGCTTCTGCTTCTTCAATTGGGTTGAGGTCTTCCCTCTGAATATTTTCAATTAAGGCGACTTCAAGCGCGGTCAGCTCATCAAACTCCCGCACAATAACTGGAACTTCATGAAGTCCCGCGAGCTGCGCGGCCCGCCAGCGGCGCTCACCGGCGATGATTTCAAAAGTTCCGTCAGACTTGCGTCGAGTTAGGATAGGTTGCAGTATTCCCGAGGCCTTAATGGACTGCGCAAGCTCTTCAAGTTTTTCTTTTTCAAAGCTTCGCCGAGGTTGAAAAGACGAAGCTTTCATCTTATCAACTGGAACTTTCCAAATACGATCCTTGGTGTTCACCTCAGTTGCTGCTGGCGGTACCGGAATAGCTGTTAACTGCATCGATGCAGTAGCGGGAGGGGGAGCGGAACTTGTCGCCTGTGTTTGTGCTTCGACTTTTTCGGAGATCGGCATAGCGGGAGCCGGAGAATCTTCTTTTTTTAGCTCGGCTGCCTTTGTTTCATTCCGCACTTCTTGTTGCTGACGGATGGATGCCTGCTCCCCGAATAGACTTCCAAGGCCACGGCCCAGTCGAGCCTTCTTGTTTGAACTATCTAATGTAATTTCAGACATTTAGGTCGCTCTCTCTGGACTCTTGTCTAGGGATTTCAGCACCTTTTTGGTGCCTCAGCACGAGCTCTTGGGCAAGTTCCGCATACTTTATGGCCCCAGGCGATTTAGCATCATATTCAAAGATGGACTGACCATGGCTGGGAGACTCACTGAGTCTTACGTTCCTTGGAATGATTGCTTTAAAAACTTTTTCTCCGAAGTGGGTTCGAATTTCATCAACCACTTGATGGGCAAGATTATTTCGGGTGTCGAACATCGTGAGAGCAATTCCCTCTATATGAAGACGTGGATTCAGATTCTTTTTCACAAGTCCTGCCGTGTTGAGAAGCTGGCTCAGCCCCTCGAGAGCGAAGTATTCACACTGAAGTGGAACTAAGAAACTGTCCGCTGCAGTCAGGGCATTGAGGGTCAGCAGACCCAGAGATGGCGGGCAATCAATCAATACATAGTCGAACAAGCTGCCTATATGGGAAATGGCGTCTCTCAGACGGTATTCGCGCTGCGGCATATCCACCAATTCGATCTCAGCCCCCACTAAATCGGGAGTTGCAACCGCAATTTTCAGCTGGCCTATGGGCGTGGGCTGAATGACTTCGCTCAAAGTCTTTTCGCCAATGAGAACATGATAAATATTTGATTCCTGATGTTCATGTCTTTTTAGACCAAGCCCACTCGAAGCATTGCCTTGAGGGTCCAGATCGATGAGCAAAACTCTCTTATTGAGCCTGCAGAGTGCTGCAGACAGATTGATGGACGTGGTGGTTTTACCAACTCCGCCCTTCTGATTGGCGATACATATTGTTTTTGCCATTTCGACCCTCCAAATAGATCTCTGCGTATCAAGTTGAAACAACTCCGGCTGACATTCAAGATTTTTCATGAATGAGCCGATGTTCCACGTGGAACATTATGAATAGAAAATTGCTGTTGCTGATTATTCTGGCCTGCTCTTGCAATAAACCTGATCCAGCACCCTGGAAAAAGGATCCCGTCTATTTAGAGATCGAGAAAAAACGCACTGCTTTGCAGTCGAGTGTGGAAGCGCAGAAGACAGAAGTTAAAGCAATGCGGGAAACCCTCAAGAATGCCACGCCACAAACCGGCGAATCACGGAATGCACGAGCTAAACTAGAAAAGCAGATCGCTTTTCTTGAAAAACTTAACCAGGAGCTTCGGCTCTACACTTATCTACAGAATTCGAGACTTGAAATTTCCCAGCGAGGCTATCTTGAGTCCCTACGAAACAAAACGGCCTGGCCACCCGAAGAAGAGAAGGAAGAATTTGTACTCAACGAAGAGATGAGCGCAAAAAAGCGAAATTGGAATGTCGAGGAAAGAATCAAGCAGTCTCGCCTGCCCACAAGCGACACCCAAAAGCCGGAGCAGTCAAAAAAGTAGAGTTTTGAATATTCTGATTACTCATTAGAAGCTTGGAATGTTCCACGTGGAACACTTTCACGCAAGCTTGGTCAGACTACTCAGATCTTGGTCTTCTGACTAGCTACTATAAAGTACTTTGACTCACCAGCTGGCCATGAATACTCACTGACTAGTCCACTTGTCCAAAAACTACAAAGCTGAGTAGGCATCTCGGCGATTTCCAGTGCCCACTCCGTCCCTTTGATGTGATAAAAAGTGCCCTTTAGCTTTAGGACCTTCCTAGCAAGCAACAATGCCTTAGGAATTGCAGCAAAGCCTCTGGCCATCGCAAATTCGATAGATTCAGCAGGCAATGACTCGAAAGACTTTTGAACTACCTGAAGGTTGGGCAAATTGAGGCGTTGACCCATGGTTCGCAAAAAATCAGCCTTTCGCGCATCCTGCTCGACCAGGATAACTTTCGCCTTCGGAAACAAAACGGAATAAATAACTCCAGGAAAACCGCTCCCTGATCCAATGTCGTAAATTTCCTTATCTCCAACTTGGCTATGAATAATCTGAGATGCCTTTATTGAGTCTGAGAAATGAAGCAAATCCATAACTGGCAGCGTTGCTGCGCTCACGAGATTCAGAGTTTTATTGAAATTGATCAGCTCCACCGCGAAATTTCGGAGAATCTTCTTCTCTGGACCAAGGTCTGGAAACCATGCATCAATGCGCCAAGCAACATCACCTGGCTTTTCTTCGCTGTCCTTCTTAGTCTTTTGATCCCCAGAAGGGGGCCGGTAATTCGCCATTGGACCTTTTTCTGAGCTCAGCACCCTTCAAGAACACAAGTATAGCCTGAATTGCTGATGGATTCACACCACTTATTCGAGAGGCCTGCCCCAAAGTCCTTGGTTGAACCCGAAAGAGCTTTTCTTTCTCTTCGTTTGAAAGTCCCCGCACTGCACCATAGTCCATGTCGGTCAGTGGGACATTCTCGTTTTTTCTCCACTGACTCAAGAGGTCCATCTGCCGACCTATATATCCACTGTATTTAACTTCAATTTCTACTGGTTCAAAAATTCTTGGATCAGTAGGAACCGCAATGCCGAACTGTTCAAGGTCGGAGCTTTTCACTTCGGGTCGTCGTAAAAACTCTTCAAAGGACACCGACTTTAGGAGCCGATTGCTTGGAAGGGCTTCGATCATTTTCTGCACTTCTTCGTTGGGATACAATTTCTCAGACTTCAACTTTTGAGAATACTCTGAGCGCTGATCATTGAGCCGAGCGAGTTCTTTAAATTTATCGTCCGACAACAAGCCCAATTCCTGTGACCTCGCTAAAAGTCGATCGACGGTGTTGTCTTCCCGAAGAATGAGTCTGTGTTCAGCTCGAGAGGTGAACATGCGATAAGGCTCTTTCGTCCCTTTCGTCACTAAATCGTCGATGAGAACACCTATATATGCCTCTTCACGTCCTAAGACGAGTTCTGATTTTTCAAGAAGTGATCTTACCGCATTGGCACCCGCGATGAATCCCTGTGCAGCAGCTTCTTCGTAGCCACTAGTCCCGTTAATTTGGCCTGCCAAAAAAAGTCCTGGAATTCCGCGAGTCTCGAGCGTGTGCTTGATCTGCGTCGGCTCGAAAAAATCATATTCAACTGCATAGCCATACCGAGCCACTTGTACATTCTCCAGCCCAGGTATTGTTCTTAAAAACTCATCCTGTACGTCTTGTGGCAGACTCGTCGAAATTCCCTGTAAATAAATTAAGTTTGAGTCTAGCCCCTCGGGTTCCAGAAATGTTTGATGAGAGGTCCGATCGGCAAAACGGACCACTTTATCTTCAATACTCGGACAGTACCTGGGGCCCGTTCCTTCGATCATTCCACAGTAGAGTGGTGATCGACTGAGGTTTTTCTGAATTATTTCATGAGTTTTCTCTGTGGTTCGAGAGAGATAACAAGCCACCTGCGGCAAAAGAAACTCATTTGAAGAGTGAATGCTAAAGGGAAAGAAAGTTGGGTCGCCCCACTGTGCTTCGGTTTTTGACCAATCGATGGACTCCTTAACCAGTCTTGCTGGAGTTCCCGTCTTAAGCCTTTGAACATCAAAGCCAAAGGACCTCAATTGATCGCTCAAGCCATGACTGGCTTTGTCCCCATGCCGGCCGCCCGCGGATTTTTGATCTCCCATAAACATCACACCATTAAGAAAGGTGCCCGCCGTGATAATAGTTCTTGAAGACCTAATTTCTGAACCGTCTTGCAACCGGACGCCGGTGCAGCGGCCTTCTTGGATGATGACCTCTTTGACCTCTGCCTCTTTGACAGAAAGGTTAGGAGTTTCAAAAATCACTTTCTGCATCATCTCAGAATATTTATCTTTGTCGGATTGAATGCGGCTGCCCCGAACCGCTGGTCCTCTGGTGGCATTGAGCCGCTTAAACTGAATACAGGTTAAGTCGGCGGTTCTACCCATTTCACCGCCAAGCACGTCAAGCTCCCGGACCATGTGACCTTTGGCAAGACCGCCGATGGATGGGTTGCAGCTCATGTAACCGATACGTTGTTGATTGCTTGTGAGGAGCAAGGTTTTCAAACCCATTCGGGCAGCGACCAGACAGGCTTCGATACCCGCATGCCCGCCACCAACGACAATGATCTGAAAATCCAGGCCAGCTGTGCCGTCCAAGAAAACTCCTAACGCCTTTAAACCAAATATTTAGTCCACTATTTTCCTAAGCAGAAGTCCTTGAATATCCGATCAATGATCCCTTCATCAACCTGATTTCCCAATATTTCATCAATTTTGAGGGCCGCAGTCGTCAAATCCACGGAGACAAACTCTGTACCCGCGTGATTGCTCAAAGTATCGATGGCCCGGTTGAGCGACTTTCCTGCCTCAAGCAGGCTGTCATATTGGCGGCTGTTGGAAATCAATGGAGATTCAGAAATTTGATCCGGCAGAACCTTACGCTTCAGAAAACGAACAAGAGTCTCCCGAGTCCGCTCTGCTTCTTGGCAGGAAATAAACTCGAGGTCTTGGACCTGAGGAGGCAGACCGGCTCTCAGGTCGGCATTAGAAAATCGGGATTCAGACCCTGTTATGTCATTGGAATCTGATACCAAATCTGACTTGTTTCCCAAAACCAGCCAGGATCCCTTTCCAAAGCTTCTTATTTCGTTCTGAAGCCTGCTCAGAGTTTCCGATCGGCTGAGATCGAAAACACCGAAAATAACATCAGCACTAGTCATAATCTCGTAAGATTTTCGAATTCCGATGGCTTCCACACGGTCATTCGTTTCCCGGAGACCCGCAGTATCAAAAATGCGTATTTTTATTCCATCAATTTCCAAGGTGTCGGATACGGCATCACGAGTTGTTCCCGGCGTGGAATCCACAATTGAAGTCTCCGATGACATCAAAAGATTCATCAGGCTGGATTTACCAACATTTGGAGGTCCAACCAGGGCGATCACTATCCCCTCAAATTGTTTCTTGGCACTCGAAAAGCTTTCCAGGAGCTTTCGCACCGAGGTTTGAATTACCGAGACCTTTTGCAGAAGCTCGTCTTCTTTCCAAAGCTCCAAACCTTCGGTGGAAAAATCAATACCCGCTTCAACCTGGGCTAAAACTCCATAGAGCTCAGAATTTATACGTTGAAGTTCTGCACCAAGAAAGCCTTTCAGCTGCCGGTGCGAAGTCCGAATGGCCGCAGAACTTTCGGCTTGAATGAGCTGATGAACAGCCTCTGCCTCGGTCAAATCAATACGGCCATTGAGAAAAGCCCTTAAAGTAAACTCACCTGGCTTTGCCAGCCGAGCCCCACTAGCGATAAGGTTCTTGAGAACCAAAGAGAGGATGATTGGATTGCCATGACAGGATATTTCGAATGAATTTTCGCCCGAATAGGACCGACCCTCTTGAAAATAGGTGGCCATAACTTCATCCAATACAGCTTCGCTTCTGGGGTCCCGAAGCAAACCATAATAGGATCGGTGGCTTTCAATGTTTGTAGGTAAGAATTCGGCGAGCTTTCGGACGACTTTTTCAGAATCTCTGCCACTGATTCTAACTACCCCGATGGGGCTGCGCCCTGGGCCTGTTGCCAGAGCACAAATAACATCATCGGAGTGAGTCAGCCTCATAGAACTAGTCCATCACATCCGCTGAATTATCTTCATTGTTGTTGCCGCCCTCTTTAATCGGGAAAATCTTTATCTTTTTAAATAAGCCATCACCAATGGAGCGGCTTTTCACTCGCGCGTCTTGGGCCAAATACTGGTGAATCACCTTTCGATCTTTTGGCGGCAAAGCTCTCATGTAGACAGCCTTATTTCTTTCTAAAGCCACCTCTTTGAGTTTATCTGCAAGATCCACAAGGGCCTGATTGGATTCTTCGCGATAGCCGTCACAATCGATTGTGATATTGGTTCGATCCTCTGGAAAGCGATGCTGGAGGACTCTCTTCAGAAACAGCTGAATGGAATCAATCATCTGTCCTTCTTTATCTTTAAGAATTTCTGAATCGGCTCCTGCAAATTCAATCACTAGCTGCTTTTCGCCTTCGCCGTCTTGAGTGGAGCTCATTTCAAAAGTCAGTTCAAACTGTCCTTTTTCAATAATTCCATTGAGAGTGTCTGCCACGAGTTGATCCGACTCGGTCAACTGTCCTTCTTTTTTCTTCCCGCCACCAAAAATACGGCTAAAAAATCCCGACATTTCATATCCTCCTGCACGTTCTATCTTATTAATGAATTCAAACCCTGTTTTCTTTTAGAACCTTGGTCGTTCCAGCCGATGGAATTGCGGGAGACTGCCGCATAAAGAACCACTGCTGAACAACTCCAAAAAGCGTATTCACCAAAGTATAAATCGACAATCCAGCAGGCAGCGATACCATGAATCCCACAAACAAAAGCGGCATCCATTTAAGAATCTTTGCTTGCGCTGGATCCATTGGAGCCGGCGTCAGTTGCTGCTGAATATAGATCAAACCACCAATCAAAACAGGCAGAACAAAGAATGGATCTTTCACGCTCAGGTCTGTGATCCAAAGATAAAATGGGGCTTGATACAGTTCCACGGACACATTTAAAAGTTGAAAGAGAGCAAAGAACACCGGCATCTGCAGCAGCATTGGAAGACAGCCGCCAAAAGGATTCACTTTGTGCTCCTTCATCAACGCCATCGTTTCCCTTTGCATAGCTGCTGGATCCTCTTTGTACTTTTCACGCACAGCTTGCATTGCGGGCTGTATCACCTGCATGGCCTTCATCGATCGATAAGAGACTATATTGAATGGTAAAACCACAATTCGAACGACGATGGTCAAAAGAATGATTGCGACTCCCCAGTTGCCAACATAGGAGAAAAACCACTGCAAAATATTCCGAAGAACTTTTCCGATGGTGGTAAAAAAGCCCAAATCAACGACTTGATTTAATTGTGGATCGACAGAGGCAAGAACTTCAATTTTTTTAGGTCCTGCAAAAAACTTAAACTGAAGCTTCGCTTGCTCCGTCGGCTGTGGAAACTTATGGATCATTGAAAAATCGATGTCTTTTCCTTCAACATCAGGAATCCGAGTGGTCAGCTCCGGCAATACAGTTGATGAATCCACCAATGCCAAAGTGAAGTACCGCAGGCTGATTGCAGCAAAAGAGATCCCTTTGAAAGCTTGATCTGGGGAATCCAAATCCCCTGAGGATAAAAGCCTTTGAACCGCGCCTTCATGCGAAAAAACCACTTCTTGATGTTCCATTGAGGGAGCGAAAAAAGAACTTGCCCCAATGGTTCGTTTTTCAGCAATCCAAGTTTGCAGTCCTGGAAAAGTCGAATCCACTTTATCCAAAGAGATTTCCACATTCCAAAAAAGACCACTCGGATCCAAAGCCATTTTTTTGGTTATTTGAGTTTGTTGAAAACTAGCGCGTCCTACAAAGATCGTGGGTTCCGGCTGCTCAATATTGAAATTGAGGGCTGCGGTTTGGCCTAGAATTCTTGTTTCAAAACTACCTGCCTGCCCCTGGGACAGAACAATCGGAGTTCCATCTCGATTGACATGGTTTTTTAGATTGATTTCACGCAGAGACATGCCCCGAGAGGTCAATTGAGCCGTAAATTCCGGATGACTGACTTGAAAAGTTTTCTCTTCTATTGGCGCAGCCGCAGTTGTGCCATCTACCGTATTTAGAGTCCCAGCTATCTGACCTTGCTCAGAACCAACTTTTGCGGCCGCTGCAGGATCCGATGATTGAAGACCCGTTTGCTGCTCTGTTTTCTGAACAGTTTTTGGCTTGTAGTAATTTGGATATTTGGACTGAAGATAGTATTGCCAGCCTAGAAAAATAAATCCCATGGCAACAACAGCTAATAGGGTCTTAGATTCAAAAAGAGGACTGTTATTCTTTGAGTCCATTGAGGCCTCCTTTATTCATCATTTTTTCGCCAAAGTTTGATTGAAGCTAGGAACAGGATCTATCTGCGCAGTCTGAAATGGATGACAACGAAGAATTCGATAAACACTGAGACGGAGCCCTGTAAAAAAAGAATGCTTATGAAAACACTCTTCCGCATAAACTGAGCAAGAAGGATGAAACCGACAAGCACCACCGAACATAAAAGAAAAATGAACCTTATAGATTTGGATCATGAGGCTTATGGATAGCTTGGCTGCTTTTTCGAATAGATTGATAGACTCCATGCAGAGTTTTCTCGAAAATCTTAAAAAATTTCTGAAGATCAAGTTCTTCATAGAATCCCTGAGGCATAGGACGGAAAATTAAATTGATATCGATGTTTTCAGAGGGGCTCTCGGGATGGGATTTGAAGTAGAGGAGAAAAGACTCCCTACCCAAACGTTTGATTCGATTTCTTATAACTGCACCGCCCACTTTTCGTGAGACTGTGAACCCGAATCGAACTCCGCCTGTAGCTGTCCCCTTAAAACTTGCCGCTAGACATTTATGCAAGGAGACCAAGCGCCCATCTTCTTTGATTTTTTGAAAATCAGAAGAGCGTCGAAGACGTCGACTCTTACTTGCCGCCGATTTCAACAACTAATCTCTTACGTCCTTTAGCTCGGCGTCGATTCAATATTTGTCGACCATCTTTGGTTGCCATACGATAGCGAAAACCATGGCTGGTTTTTCTCTTCTTATTGCGAGGTTGGTAGGTTCTTTTCATTTTAAACTCCCTCTTCTACAGCGGTTATAGCGAAAAATTGCTTGGCTCCGCCTGATTTCAATACCTGACTTTTTTACCTAACTTTTTAAAGGACATTTCAACAGAGGCCGAAAGATAACCACGACGCACCAAGTAGGTCAATCTTGGATTCGCAGATTGAATTGAATGGCACCCCTTGGTAAATCCCGAGGGCTTTGGTTTTGCGAGGGGAGAATGGCCATGGAACTATCGGCTGAATTCTGGAATCAAGTTAAGCAGCAGATCAAAAATCGAAATGCTGAAAATAAGCTCATTGAGACTTGGATTGATCCAATTATTTTTGTGCGCCTTGAGGGTGATGCAGCTCGGCCAAAAATGGTCTTGGGAGTTCCCACATCTCTGCATATGTATTTTGTGACGGAAAACTTGATGGATTCTATCTATGCGGAAGTATCTGAAACTATTAGGAAACCTTTTGAACTCGATCTCGTCATCACCGGTCATCAACAACAAACCAATCAGGAAGCCAGTTCTTTGAGCGAAGCCTTTTCGACGCCGGAAGTTCGGCAGAATCAGCCCTTTCAAGTGGCTCCGCATCGGACTTCGGGCTCCATAAATCCGGAGTATACTTTTTCAACGTTTGTAGTGGGTCGAAACACTGAGTTTGCGCATGCAGCTTGTTATAATGTCGCGCGAAATCCTGGACAGGTTTATAACCCGCTCTTTATCTGTGGTCCTGTCGGTATGGGTAAAACCCATCTATTAAACGCCGTTGGTAACCAGATCCGCGAAGCCTATCCCTCGCAAAGAATCCTCTATATCAGTGCAGAAACTTTCCTCAACGAATGTGTTTCGGCTATTCGCAGACATGAGATGGAAAAATTCCGCCAAAAATATCGCGAAAACTCCGACATTCTTTTGGTTGATGATGTGCAGTATATCGGACGCGGTGAAGCAACTCAGGAAGAATTCTTCCACACAATTAACACCTTTTTTGAGCGTAAAAAGCAGGTAGTATTGGCTAGCGATCGCATGCCCAAAGATATTCTCAGCCTTGAAGACAGAAATAGATCTCGCTTGGAGTGGGGTTTGATTGCAGACATCTCGATGCCTGATTTAGAGACTCGAGTAGCCATATTACGTTACAAAGCAGAGAAATTGAATATCCGAATCAATGAGGAAGTGGTTACTCATATTGCCCGGATATCCAAACGATCCATCCGAGAGCTTGAAGGAAACCTTAAAAAAGTGAAAATTTATAGTGAGTTACAAGGACTCACGATAGATGTGAGCCTAGCTAAAAAAGTTCTGAGTAGTCACGAAACCGAGACCACTTTGAGTATGGAGGATATCCAGAAAATGGTGGCTGACCACTTCAAAGTGCGGATCAATGACCTCAAATCTTCCAGTAGAGCTAAGCCCATCGTCATTCCAAGGCAGATTTCAATGTACTTGATCAAGAAACACCTCGATAAGTCCTTAGTTGATATTGGTCGCGCTTTCGGAGGCAAAGATCACACCACTGTGATCAATGCATTGGAGCGAGTTGAATATCTACAGACCAAAAATGTTGAAATCAAAAATGATATCGAGGTATTAACCAGTCGAATACACAATGTGACTGGCTTGTAGATTGTGGATGTGGAAAAGTTAGTGGAAAACTGGGGTACTTTTCTGAGGATAAAAGTTACCCCCGAATTAAAGGCAAGGTCCCGGAGTTTGAAGCCTCGCGTTTTCCACATGAATAGTTGAGTATTTACGATAAGTTGAATATTAAATACTGTTTTCCACGCTGCTACTACAACTACTATATTTATATATCTATTAATAGGAAGAATGGAGTCAGGAAAAATGAAGCTTGAAATCAAAAGACAAGACCTGATCAACCTGATTGGTAAAACGCAGAACATCGTTGAGAAGAAAAACACCATGCCCATTCTTTCCAATATTTTGTTGGAAGCAGATGGTGATTTTTTAAAAGTCTTTGCAACCGATTTGGAAATCAGTCTTACTGATTCGGCGAAGTGCACTGTTTTGGCTCCCGGAAAATTAGCGGTCAGTGCAAGAAACCTTTTTGATATCGTCAAAGAACTTGTTGATGGAATTGTGACTCTCACGAAGAAAGAAAATAATTGGCTGGAAATCACGCAAGGAAAATACATCTCAAAAATTGTTGGCATCAGTGCTGATGAGTACCCAATTTTTCCAAACTTTTCGAAAAAAAGCCCACTCAAGATTCCATCCGAAACTCTCAAAGAAATGATCGATAAAACCATCTACAGCATCTCGAACGATGAGACCCGTTACCACCTCAACGGAGTTTATTTTGAACGCAGGGAAGATGAGTCCTGTTCGATGGTCGCAACCGATGGCCATCGCCTGAGCATGGTGAATAGAAAACTCACCATGGACCCTCATTTTATGAACGGCCAGGGTGTGATTATTCCCCGAAAAGCATTGCATGAAATTCGGAAACTTTTGGATGCAGTGTCGGGTGATTTTGAAATTATTATCGAGGGATCTCAGCTGATTTTCAAAGCCGGTCACACGGTACTTTTGGTTCGCTTGATCGAGGGCAAATATCCGAACTACAGCCAATTTATCCCGACCAAACTCAAACAAAAAGCGATGATCAACCGAGAAGCTTTTCTCAGCTCCATTCGCCGAGTGGCTTTGCATGCAAACCAAAAATCAAAAGCGATCACTTTGACGTTCATGGATGGCAAACTGGAAATTTCTTGCAGCAATCCGGACCTTGGTGATGCCAAAGAAGAACTTGATGTAAACTATCACGGTCAACAAATGAAGATTGGTTTTAATGCAAAGTATATCCAGGATGTTTTAACTTCGATTTCAGACAAGGAAGTCGATTTTGAAATCAACGATCAGCTGTCGCCTGGATTGATGCGCCCTCATGATGATGCAAGTTACACTTGTGTCGTGATGCCGATGAGAATTTGAAGAAAATCAGAAAAGAAGTTGCCTCGTGTTTCTAAAAATCCAGTCGTATGCTTTTCGAAATCTTCAAGATACGGAACTGGATTTTAATCCGGCAGTAAATATATTGGTCGGAGAAAACGGCCAAGGAAAATCGAATCTTGTCGAAGCACTTTGTTTATTGTCCACAGGTGATAGTTTTCGAGATTTTGAAAATGAATCTCTCATCAAAAACAATTTTGAGCAGGCCTCTATTCGGGCTTTGGCTTTTTCTAGGAATCTTGAATATTCTGTCGATCTTCGCATTTCAGAAAAAAGTCGAACCTACAGTCTCAATGGCAAACGCACTTCAGCGGCAAAGCTCAGTTCAATTTTTCAATTGGTTACATTTTCTCCGGACAGTTTGAACGCGATTAAGCAAGGAACGGATCTGCGCAGGCGTCTGGTGGATGAAATTGTCGATTCATTTGATCCTGCCAAAGCGGAAGCACTTGGCGAATTTCGCAAAGCACTTTCTTACAGAAATAAAGTGCTCAAAAGTTTACAGGAAGAGCCTTCGAACAAAGATCATATGCTTATTCTAGAAGCAATAAATCCGAAGTACTTGGAACTTTGTGCTGCAGTTTGTAAAGCTCGATTGGATACTTTAAAGGCGATAACACCTTTTTACCAGGCTAGCCACCTTAGGTTTGCCGGATTGAATCAAGCGGCTGAACTTGGATTTCGCTATCTCATGTCCGGCAAAGATTTATTCGGACTTTCCAACAGAGAAATCCACAACTCAATGCAGAATCGAATGCAGGAACTGAGATCCGCCGAAATATCTAGCGGCGTGTCTCTCGTAGGACCCCATCGCCACGAAATTGAATTTCTATCCCACGGAAAGGACTCCAGATATTACTGCTCTCAAGGGCAGCAGCGAGCCTTGATTATCGCTTTGAAATTGGCTCAAATCATGTATCATAAAGAGTTCTTTGGGAATTATCCGGTTTTGATTTTGGACGATGTTCTTTCGGAGCTGGATGAAGTGAAAAGGGGAAGCTTAGTTCAATTTCTTCAGAACATTGAAACACAAGTTTTTATCACGACGACGGATTTGTCTTTGCCTTCAGAATTTTTACTGAAGGACAGTCTTGTGTTGAAGGTCGAAGGCGGAACATTTTCTAGGCTGTGAAAAGAAAGAGAGACTGAAAAATGTCAACTCAGGTACAGAATTCATATGGCGCGGATTCGATTCAAATCCTTGAAGGATTAGAAGCCGTACGTAAACGACCAGGCATGTACATTGGGGATACCGGTGTGCGCGGATTTCACCATCTGGTTTACGAAGTGGTGGATAATTCTGTGGATGAATCCTTAGCCGGATTTTGCACAAAAATTTTCGTGGCAATCCACGCAGATGATTCGATTACCGTGGAAGACAACGGCCGGGGAATTCCGGTCGAAACGCACAAGTCTGGAAAATCCACTCTCGAAGTCGTCATGACTGTTCTTCATGCTGGCGGAAAATTTGACGGAGCCTCCTACAAAGTTTCTGGTGGTCTGCACGGTGTGGGCGCCTCGGTCGTCAATGCCCTATCCAGCCATTGCCGAGTCGAAGTAAAGAGGGATGGAGCTACCTGGGCACAAAGCTACGAAAAAGGTCATCCCACTGCAGCCATACAACGAACTGGTGATTCTGAAGGGCGCGGCACCAAGACGCACTTCAAAGCCGACAGAGAAATTTTTAAAGATCAAACAATAACCTATGACTTCAACACTCTTTCTAGCCGCCTTCGAGAGCTCGCCTTTCTGAACGCCGGTTTGTATATTTGTTTGAATGACGAACGCACTGGCAAAAAACAAGAATTCCAATATTTGAATGGTATCGCTGAATTTGTTTCTTACATGAACGAATCTAAGAAACCTTTGCATAACACTGTGATTTCCTTCAAAGGCGAACGCGATGATGTGGAAGTCGAACTTGCTATGCAGTGGAATGATTCTTATTCGGAGTCCATTTTTTCATATTGCAACAACATCAACACCATCGAAGGCGGAACTCACCTAATTGGTTTTCGCGGGGCCTTGACCCGAACAACCAATGCCTATGCGACCGAAAAAAATCTTCTGAAAGATTTGAAAATATCACTCGAAGGCGAAGACATTCGTGAAGGATTGGCCGCTGTTGTTTCGGTAAAAGTTAGGGAACCACAATTTGAAGGCCAAACAAAAACCAAATTGGGTAACACCGAAGTTAAAGGGATCGTGGAATCCTTGGTGAATGAAAAACTTGCCGATTGGATGGATCGAAACCCAGGGCCAGCCAAAGTTATTATCGGCAAATGCGTGGAAGCGGCCAGAGCCCGAGATGCAGCAAGAAAAGCCCGAGAACTGACACGGCGAAAGACTGCTCTGGATGGTGGGTCTTTACCAGGAAAAATGGCTGACTGTCAGGAGCGAGATCCAGCACTTTGTGAACTCTATCTGGTCGAGGGAGACTCTGCCGGTGGATCAGCAAAGCAGGCCCGAGATCGAAAGACCCAGGCTGTTCTGCCTCTCAAAGGTAAAATTTTGAACGTCGAAAAAGCCCGTTTCGATAAGATGCTATCCAATGAAGAAATTCGAATGATGATTTCGGCATTAGGAACAGGGATCGGCAAAGATCAAATGTCGGCTGACAAAATTCGTTATCACAAAATCATCATCATGACGGATGCGGATGTGGATGGTAGTCACATTCGGACGCTTTTGCTGACTTTTTTCTATCGCCAAATGCATGAGATCATTGAGCGCGGCTATGTTTACATCGCTCAGCCACCGCTCTATCGGGCGAAAAAAGGAAATTCAGAGACCTACCTCAAAGATGATTTGGCACTGACAAACTTCCTTCTGACCAGCAGTTTGAAGGAACTGAAACTTCTGAGCACTAAGACCGGCAGCGATGAGGAAAAGATGAAAAAACTTTTCTTGGAAATGCAGCGGTTTTTCCATCTTCTGAAAGTTTTCAGTCAGAAGTACGACCAAAGTCTTTTGATGTATCTTTTAGAAACCAGCGCGGGATTCTTGGAAAAAATAGTAACTCAAGAAAATGCTGAGGCGCAGTTCAAAAATTATGAAAGCTGGGCAAAAACAAAAGGTATTCAGATACAGAAGTTTCAGTGTGACTACGAAACGGCTGCAGAAGGAACGGCAACCAAGATTCAACTCACAAAAATGAGTCAGCCTTCCTTTTCTGTTTTCAAGCCAAACTTTTTTGAATCCTCTGAATGGAAAGAACTTTCAACCTTGTGGAAAGGCATGAACGAAGCCACGGGCTTGCCCGTTCGAGTTCAGCAAGGCGACAAGGAGCTTTCGTTCGATACCCATCTTGAATTCTTTGAAAAAATTATGGAAGGTGCGCGCAAAGGCTACTATGTCCAGCGTTATAAGGGATTGGGCGAGATGAATCCTCAGCAACTGTGGGAGACAACTCTAGACCCTGCCAACCGCAGACTTCTGAGGGTAACGATTGATGATGCGATTGCCGCCGATGAAACATTTAGTATTTTGATGGGTGAAATGGTTGAGCCTCGTAGAAAGTTCATTCATGACAATGCACTTTCTGTTCGTGAATTGGATGTTTGATTTTTTGAAGGGATCTGCGAATGGCTGATAATTCTCAATTGGGCGTGACGGATGTCGATATCAATAAGGAAATGCGCGAAGCGTATCTTCAATATTCCATGTCGGTTATTGTTGGCCGTGCACTTCCTGATGTACGTGATGGTTTAAAACCAGTTCATCGAAGGATTTTATTTGCTCAGAATGAAATGAGCAACAATCACGACAAGCCTTACAAAAAATCCGCCAGAATCGTTGGCGATGTGATCGGTAAATATCACCCTCACGGCGACACGGCCGTTTACGATACGATGGTTCGTATGGCTCAGGATTTTTCTTTGCGCTATCCACTAGAAGATGGCCAAGGAAATTTCGGCTCTATCGACGGCGATTCTCCAGCGGCAATGAGGTACACCGAGATTCGAATGACTCGGTTGGCGGAAGAACTTTTGGAAGATATCGACAAAGAAACCGTCGGCTTTAGCCCGAACTATGACGACAGTTTGATGATTCCCAATGTTCTGCCTGCAAAATTTCCAAATTTGCTAGTCAATGGATCTGCTGGGATTGCGGTTGGAATGGCGACGAACATTCCTCCGCACAATCTGACCGAAGTCATTGATGGCTGCATGCACTTTATTGCAAATCCAGACTGTGAAATTGATGACCTGATGGGCTTTATCAAGGCACCTGATTTTCCTTCTGCAGGGGTTATCGTCGGAACGGCGGGAATTCATTCTGCTTATAAAAAAGGGAAGGGAATTATTTCCCTGCGTGCGGTCGCCACGATTGAGTCTAAAAAAGACGGCCGTGAAGAAATAATTGTGACGGAAATCCCTTACCAAGTGAATAAAGCCAAACTGATTGAAAGTATGGCGGATCTTGTTCGGGACAAACAGGTCGAAGGAATTTCCGATATTAGAGATGAATCCTCCCGCGAAGGCATGAGGATAGTGATCTCGATAAAGCGGGGCGAAAACGCATCTGTGATCCTGAATCGCCTTTATAAATTCACTCAGCTTCAGGTGTCTTTTGGTGTGATTATGTTGGCGCTGGATTCAAGAAATCAGCCAGTAACTTTCAACCTGAAAGAAATGATTAGCGCTTTCGTGGATCATCGACGCATCGTCGTGACCAAACGCTGTCTGTTTGAACTTAGAAAAGCTGAAGATCGCGCCCACATCTTGGAAGGTCTTAGACGCGCCTTAGATCGCATCGATGAAATTGTTCAGACAATCAGAGCTTCACAAGATCCAAAGTCAGCCCTTGAAGGTTTGATGACGCACTTTGAATTTAGTGAACGGCAAGCCACCGCAATCTTGGAAATGAGACTGCAACGCCTGACTGGACTTGAGCGAGAAAAAATCGAAGCCGAACTTCGTGAATTGATGGCTCAGATTGAATGGCTTAAGAAAGTTCTCGCAAATCCAAAAGAAATTGACGATATCATCGGTAAAGAGCTTCGAAATATTCAAGAAAGATTCGGCGACGAGCGTCGCACTCGAATTGAAGTTTCAGATGAGGAAATCGAAGATGAGGACCTAATCGCCGATGAAGAGGTGGTAGTCACTCTGACTCAGACCGGTTACATCAAGCGAATTCCTTTGGAAGAGTACCGCCTGCAAAAGCGAGGTGGAAAAGGCCTTAAAGGCATGGAAACTCGAGAAGAAGATATCGTGACCACGATTTTTTCTGCAACGACAAAAACAACTTTGATGGTTTTCACTGATAAGGGTCGTTTGTATCTCTGCAAAGTTCATAAATTGCCGGCCGGCAATCGAACTAGCAAAGGTAAGGCCATTGCGAATGTCGTGCAGCTGAAGAATGACGAAAAGGTAATGGCAATTCTGCCGGTCGAAAAAGGGCAAGAATCTGGATATGTCGTCATGCTGACGAAGCAGGGTGTGATCAAGAAGACTCCAGTAGAAGCTTTCGCAAACACTCGAACTTCTGGAATTTTTGCACTGACGATCGATCTTGAAGACATTGTGGTCGCTGCGAAGATCTCAGACGGACAGTCTGATATCTTTATTGCCACTCGAGAAGGTATGTCGATTCGCTTTAATGAAAATGATGTGCGCCCAATGGGCCGCACGGCGCGCGGTGTTCGCGGAATCACTTTAGGTAAGGCAGACTATGTGGTGTCCCTGGAAATCATTCCTAAGGACTGCACGGACTCCATTTTGATGGTGACCCAATCTGGTTACGGAAAACGTTCTGAAGTCAGCGAATATCGAGTTCAGGGACGTGGCGGAGTCGGTTTGATCACACAGAAAACGACAGACAAAGTTGGTATGGTCGTCGGGGCTCGTCTAGTGAAAAACATGGATGAAGTGATGTTGACCACGGATCAAGGACAGGTCATTCGAATCGGCATCTCGGGAATTTCTGTTCTGGGAAGAAACACTCAAGGCGTGCGACTGATCAACTTGGATGAAAAAGATGAATTAGTCACAGGCTTCGCACTCATTAGAGATGCAAGCGAGGGTGATTCTGAAGTTAAAGAACCTCTGCATTAGTCGTTTTTTTGAGACTCTGTTGGGCCAACTTTTTAAGTTGGCCCTGATTCTTATGTTTATGTGTCTTCCTCAGTTCGCCTGCGTGCGAAAAGGGGAAGATGAAATGTCACTCGCCAAAGTAGAAGCTGAAGGGGGCCGATTTCAATCGGCCCTTTCTTATTTTGAAAGAGCCATGGCTAAACTTAAAGGAAGTGATTCTGGATTGGCCGTAGCAATTGAAGCTGCAAGAATTTCTTTCTATGAACTCAAGGATTATCCCAAAGCGATTGAATACAATGAGTACATTGTGACCCATTCCCAAATTAAAGAAGAAAGAATCGAAGCTCAAAAACAGCTTGTGAATATTTATGCGAACCATCTGAGCGATCATAAAAAAGCCATTCGCGAGATGCATAAACTCAATGAACATCTAACCGATACCTCTGAAAGGCTGAAATACCGACTACTGCTTGCGAGATCCTATTTTTATCTGAATGATTTTTATCAAGCGGAAAGTGAAGTGGATGAATTCCTTAGGCAGAATCTGCCAGGCGAATACCGCTATGATCTTTTAAAAATGAAGGCAAATATTGCCAATGCTCAGAAAAAGCCAGATCGAGCGGCCGTGATACTTTCACAAATGCGAGATGAATTTCCCGAAAAGAGCCAAAAGGAAGAGTTGGGTTTGACTCTGGCAATTGCACTGGAAGAAGCCGGACAATATCCCAAGGCGCTGGAGGAATTAAATCGACTCAAAGGGACATCGACTTCTCCAGAGCAGTATGAAATTCGAATTCAAAGACTCAAGGAAAGAACACTCAATGCTCCGGGACGCAGGGGGCGCCGAAAATGAATCGAAGGCTGATTATATTTTCAGCAATGGGAATAGAGTTGGTGGGCGGCATCCTCGGAGGCATTTATTTGGGACAACTCTTGGACACAAAGTTCTCCCTTGGCGGTATTGGTGTTATGAGCCTTTCAATCGCAGTTCTTGTCGGCTGGTTCGTTCGAATTATTTTGCTGTTGAAGCGGCTTGAGAAAATGGAGCCTTCGGATTCAAACGATTCGTTAGACAATAAGAAAGACAGCTAAAACTTTAGGAAGCAGCTTGAACCTGCGAAGAACTAGGTCTAGACAGTCGCCATGCTTAAAGAAATTTCGATCGCACATGCGGTCGTCGTCATCGGTGGCGCCATTGCCTTGTATTTATTCAGCCACTCCACTTCACTTGTGTTCAGCTGGCTATTGGGTGGCCTCATGATGAACCTAAATCTGCAGGCACTTTCATGGGCTTGGAGCCTGATCTTCCAAAAAAAACTCATTGCACTTGCTGTCAGTATCATTGTAATCAAGTACGCGATCCTTGCAGGAATACTTTTCTCTTCTCTCAGTCAGGCATGGTTTCATGCTTTGGCTTTTGGGGCTGGTATTGCGAGTTTGATGATTGTGCTTACGGGGACTCTGTTGATTTCAAGGAAGGCCTATGGCGTTTAGTTTAACTGAGCTTATTCCGGGTGTTGGACATGACTACGCACACGTAGCAACTTTTGGAATTGCGGCGACGGGATTGATTGTCGCAAGTGCGGTGGCTCGAAAACAATTGGGTACTGGTGAGGAAAGAGTTATTCCAGCCGGCCGCTTCAGCGTGAGGGCCTGTTTTGAACTCATAACTGAGTTTTTTGTTGGAATGGTTGACATGATTTTTGGTCATGAGGGCCGAAAGCTCGTACCGATGTTTACTTCCATTTTCACCTTTATCCTTTTGAATAATTTAATCGGAGTTATTCCCGGGATGACTCCAGCGACCGAGAACATCAATACGACATTAGCAATGGGGACTTTTATTTTCTTGGCTTACAATTACATGGGGCTCAGAGAAAATGGTCTCGCTTATCTTAAGCACTTTTTAGGCCCACTTCTTTGGTTGGCTCCACTCATGCTTATCATTGAATTGATTTCTCATCTCGTTCGTCCTCTGAGTCTTGGACTCAGGCTTGCGAATGTCATGCGAGGGGATCACACAGTTGTCGGAATTTTCTTAGATCTAGTGCCCCTGTTTGCACCCATTCCATTTTATCTTTTAGGTATTTTTGTCTGTTTTGTTCAGGCCTTTGTGTTCACATTACTTTCGATGGTGTATGTGTCTCTTGCAACGGCTCACGACCATTAGAAATAATTAATTATTAGTTCATTAAAAAATGCAGAAGGAGAATTGTGCATATGAAAAACAAAATGAAAATACTTGCAGCGACCTTGGTTCCTACATTGATGACTCAAGCTGCTTTTGCTCAAGATGCTGGTGGTAGCCTAGATAAAGGCATTATTGCTTTGAGTGCCGGAATTGCTATCGGTTTGGCCGCTTTCGGTGGAGCGCTTGGACAAGCTAAAACAGCTGCTGCTGCTCTTGAAGGTATTGCACGAAATCCGGCGGCTCAGGGCAAAATCTTCACTCCAATGATCATCGGTTTGGCCCTGATCGAGTCTCTGGTTATCTACGCATTCGTAATTGCGTTCTTCCTCCAAGGAAAATTCTAATTAATTCTGTTACGGAATTAGTTTTGGATTGAAACTAGGGCCACCTTTTTTGGTGACCCTTGGTTTTATCAAGCAATCTCAAATAGAGTGCCCTTCGTTACTTCTACAAAAGTGGTTCTACAATTTTCATAAAGGTCGACTGAATTCGATCCATACCCGCCTGGGTTTCAGATTCAAACCTAAGAACCAAAACCGGTTGAGTGTTGGAAGCTCTGGCAAGAGCCCAGCCATCCTTGAAGCTGACCCGAATTCCATCCAGCAAGTTAGATTGATATTCACTTGTAGAGGTCGCGAACTCTGCTTTGAGTTTCTCTACGATCAAATGTTTTTTTGACTCTGTAGTATCGATACGAATTTCTGGAGTGCAGAAAGCTGGGGGCAGTCCCGCAAGCAACTCTCGAACAGACTTTCCCGTTCGACCAAGAATTTCACAAATACGAGCGCCAGCATAAACGGCGTCGTCATATCCAAAATTTCGATCAGCGAAAAAAATATGGCCGCTCATCTCGCCGCCGAAGGGTGCCTTAGACGTCTTGATTTTTTCTTTAATCAAGGAATGGCCGGTCTTCCACATGATTGGTTCACCACCGTGGGCTTGAATGTCGGCATAAAGACGATCGGAACATTTGACGTCTCCAACAATAGAAGAACCCTTCGACCGACTGAGAATATCGCGCGCGAAGATGACCATAAGTTCATCGCCATAGAGCATTTTTCCCTGGGCATCGACGACACCAATTCGATCTGCATCCCCGTCAAAGCCAATACCAATAGCCGCGCCAGTTTCTAAGACTTTCTTACTTAGATCTTTGAGGTTTTTTTCAACCGTTGGGTCTGGGTGGTGATTGGGAAAAGTTCCATCGGGCTCTTCGAACAGAATGATTGGCTTCAGACCCAAGCGTTCGAAAAGTCGGCGGGCAATCACCCCGGCAGCACCATTCCCGCAATCGAGGACAACTGGGACGGAGGGCAGCTTCCCGAATTCTGCAAAGTGATGATCAAGGTAGATCGAGTGAATGTCGATGCTGGATTCAGAGCCTTTAGTCGCGGCCTGAGGAACTGTGGTCTCAAAGAACTTTTTTAGATTCTGAATTTCTTCGCCGAAAATGGTTTGGTTTCCTAAGGAAATTTTAAAGCCATTGTATTCTGGTGGGTTGTGGCTGCCAGTGATCATAATTCCACCGGCAATGTTGGGAAGCTTGAAAGTTGAAAAATAAGTTTGGGGAGAAGTCACCAAACCTAGGCGGATGACAGAGGCTCCGGCTTCACGAAATCCTTCTGCAACAGCATCAGCAAGTGCAGGACTTGAAAGGCGAGCATCCATGCCGATAGTGAATTGCAGCTTGTCGCCTTTAGCACCTTTGGAGCGAGCATATTGGACAAAGGAAAAACCCAATTGTTTTGCAAATGCGACATCGAAATGTTGATTAAAAACCCCACGAATGTCGTATTCCCTGAAAATCACTGGATCAAACATATTTATCCTTTCTTTTTCTTTCGCAAGCGGCTCGAAGACAAAACTCTATGGCGGACTTCATCGATCCGGCAAGTGCCCTATTCTTTCCAAACAGATCTTTGGCAGTTCCATGATCTACGGAGGTTCGTAAGATGGGCAGGCCTAAGGTGAGATGCACACCCTCATCAAACCCATGAACCATTTTAAAGGGAATCAGTCCTTGATCATGGCCACTGGCAAGAAAGACCGAATAATTCTTCCAGTTAATGGGTCGAAACGCCACATCCGGAACCAGAGGTCCAATCACAGAATGGCCCTTTTTTCGGAGGGCTGAGATTTTCTTTTGCAAAGTGAGGTCTTCACTTCCGATGAGACCGCCCTCACTGGCATGAGGATTAATTCCCAGTACTGCAATTGGCAGAGCCCTTTGTGGCAGTGGCAACAAAGATCGAAGCTGCTCTGCCGCCCGATAGGCAGAATTAAAGGAAGCAAGAAACTGCCGTCCAGTCATTCTGGCTGGAATATGTCCAGATCCTAAGACCACATTAAACTTCGAGCCCAAAAAGCCCATGTAAGCAGGCTTGATACCTGTGGCTTTCTGCAAGATTTCGGTGTGTCCAATCGAGCTCAACCCTGCTTTTTGAATTTCAGTTTTCGAAAGTGGACCAGTAACTATTCCTTGGAGTTCACCTTTTACACAGAGTTCTGCACACCATTTTACCCAAAAAGCGGGACTTGCGCTGGATAAGACTTCGACGATCTGTAGCTGGTTTTGCTCTGGGCCCACCGGAGCTGGAAAGTAATTTTCTGCCAACAAAGTTTTTGAAGTAAAAGAAGCCGTATCTATATTTTTTTGTATAACCTTAGGATGTCTTTTTAGAAAAGGTTTGTACCAAGAGTTTGATTTACTTTCCGACCTAAAGACGAAAATTTGCACCGGAGCGATTGGTTCATAATTCAGTGCCGTCAAAGCTTTATAGCAAACTTCAGGTCCGACTCCGTCCTGGTCACCAGTGGTTATGGCAAATCTAAAGACTTTTTTAGGCGGAGGCCTCATGTCAGGTTGATTCGGATGAAGGCTTCTTCTTTCTTTTGCTCAATCCAAGTTTTGAAATGTTTTTGGAAGGTCTCATCGAAAAGTTGATTTCTTAGAGCCTCTTTTTGTTTTTCATAGAAAGGATCAGAAATGAGCTTTTTGGTCAGGACCTTCAGAATATGAAAGGACGCCTTACCGTTAACTAGTCCACTGGTCTCACCGGGGCTGAGCGGAGCCACCGCTTTCTCAAAGTCTTTTGTCATTTCACCGACCTTGAAGCTGCCCAAGACTCCACCGGGTGAATAGCTGGCGTCTTCGGTGATTTGTTCTGCTAGCGCTTCGAAAGATTCACCGGCTTTCATTCTTTCCAGTGCTTTTTCCGCTCGGGCCTTTGCACCCTCTGGCCCACCCTTCTTATGATTGAACTGAATGTGTGCCAAAGTATATTCGAAGGAACCCGTGTCTTGCTTGGGATATTTTCGAGTGTAAGCCCCTAAAATATCATCTTCAGTCACTCGAATTTTGGAAGTGACTTCTTGAACGATTAAGTTCTGACGTTCCAGCCGCATTTTCAAATAGTCTTGATATTCAGAAATCGAAGAGCCCTGAGTTTTAATGGCTTGGGTTAGGTCGGCGCGGCTCATATTATTTCTGCGTGCGATGTCCCGCAGTTCCTGTTCGACTCGTTCAATAGTGACGGCAAGATTTAGGCGCTTGATCTCAGAATCAACTAAAGTTTCATCAATCAGATACTCCAGCAGAAGTTTTTGATCTTTTGCAATGTCGGCAGGTGTTCTTCCGAAAAGCAGCAGGTCGTCGACGACAACATTTTTCTCGAATTTCGCTTTTGCACGGGCCAAATCTGAACGGGTAACAATTTCGTTATTCACGGAGGCGACGATGCCATCCACAAGTTGACCCTTCTCAACTGGAGCAGAAGATGGGCTCGAAGGACTTGCTGCGAAGCTGGTCGCAAAAGAAAAGACAAGCAGAAGAAGAGTGAGGCAGCTGACAACAGAGTTGAGGTCATTTTTTTCAATTGAGGGCATATAGTCTCCGACTCCTAAAGGGTGGATCGAGTTTCAACGAGAATTTTATCAATGTACTCTGTGTTCTTGAGTACCGTGCTTTTCCGCAAACTTTTATCTAACCAGGCCAGAAAAGCCGCTTGTTCCCTTTGAATCTCAAGCTCTTTCTGAATCTGTAATTGAACCTCGTCAAGACCGGCTGCACCGGCGGGCTTCTTCTTTTCAACCTTAAATAGGTGAACACCGTAAGGGCTTTCCAATGGGGGGCTGACGGCCCCAACCGGCAGCGAGAAGGCCTTCTCGAAGGTATCGAGACTGTCTTTTTCTATCCATCCGATGATGCCACCCGATTTTGATTCAGGTGAAATTGAAAACTTGGAGGCCAAGCTGCCAAAATCCTTCTGAGGTAAAGATTTTTTTATTTCTTCGGCTTTGACTAAATCATCGACCACAATCTGCCTTAGGTAGATTCGGTCTTTCTTAATAAACTTTGTCTTGTTGGCTTCGTAGTAGGACTTTACTTCGAGAGCGGTGGGGGCTTTGACACCCTCATTCAGTTTCCCAAAATAAAGGCGCGTGAGGAGGCTTTGGCTAATTTGATCCTTCAGTGTGGAAAGAGAAAGATTTTCCTCCGCGAGGGATTTCCGAAAAGAAAGATCATCTGGAAAACCGGACCGCATTTGATCCAACTCTTTTTTGATCATGTCGTCGGTCACTTGAATGCCGGATTCCTCAGCGGAATCCTTCAGTAGACTTTCAAGAATAAACTGACTCACGATTTCTTGTTTTGTTCGAGACAGGCTGATCGGATCTTTGACTGATAAGGCAACGCGATCTTTAAGGCGATGAGCAAGCTTTTCAGCAAATTGCTGTCCGGTGAGCTGATGGTTATTAACTTTTAAAACGACTCTTTTGCCCACATCGGAACGTGGCGTGCACGCAACAAAAACCAGCACGAGGGCAACGAATACGAAAGGCTGCAGTGGGGCGCGATGAAATGCCATTCAGCCTTCTCTATCCTTCGGCTCACTCAATGATGGAAGGATTCATTTTGATATTATAGTTTTTCTTCAAAACTTTGAAATAGTCATCAAAGACAGTTTTGCGTTTGTCATCAAAGACAGCGGCCCGCAGTTGTCGCTTATTAGAATTCTCATAGCTACGGCGACCTGTGAGTTTGAGGATATGATAACCATACTGGGTCTCTACGAGACCTTTCACTTCGCCGGCTTTCATTCCAAGAAGCGTGTCGTAAATGCCAGGGCCAAGAGTGATTCGACTTTGATAGCCAACATCACCGCCCGCGGCTTTTGTGACAGAATCTTCAGAATAGAGCCGAACGAGTTCCTCAAAAGAGCGTTTGGATTTTTTTACTTCAGAATAAATCTGCTCCGCCCGTTTCTTGGCCTCAGCTTTTTGTTCATTCGTTGCGCCGGGTTTGATTTCTACCAAGATATGCGAAGCCCGCACGTCAGGATTTTTTTTGTAATATTCTTCCACCTCTCGGTCAGTGACAGAGATTTTGTTCACTTTGTCTGAAAGTTCTTTTTCAAGAAGTGCTTTGTAGACTTCTTGGCGAATTCGTTCTTGTACGACAGGATCTTGCTCAATTTTTTTCTTGTCGGCTTCTTGAAGGCCAATCTCATAGCGAATCAAATCTTCTAGAAACTGAGCCTTCGTTGGGGGGTTCAGGGTCAAAGATCGAACTTCAGAGTATTTTCGATTGAATTCTTCGACTGTGATTTTTTTGTTGTTCACTGTTGCCACAGGATCGTCTTTTTTTTGCGCAAAAGCTTGGAGCACAAATACCTGGCAGCTAAGAACAAAAAAAGCAGTCAGAGCAAAGGTGAACGATCCAACCATAGATCTTTTCATAGATGAGACTCCCCTGAATATGTACGAACCTAGCTAAAGGCTAACACTCGCTGGGGGGTGCCTCAAAGAATTTGCTGCAGTTTCACGGGCATGATGCAGCGCTACCTCTAGCTTTTCTGCTAGCTCCGGCGACTTTGGATCTTCAGATTCTTGAAGAGTCAGAGGCTCCTGCCAGACCACTCGCACTCGAGCGAAAGGTTTTGGTAGATAGGTTTTGTTCCATGCTTTAGGAAAATGCCAGGCTCGGTCACAAGCGGTACCACCGGCAACAATAGGAAAGCCCGCAAGTCTTGCCATTTCGAAGACCCCTGGCTTGACTTTGTGAATGGGCCCCTTCGGACCATCCACCGCGACACTGGAGTTCAGTCTTTCTTTCTTAATCATTCTGATAAGCCCAATGAGAGCGCCAATACCTTTGCGGGTCGACGAACCTCGGGTGAAACGACCTTGAAACCGCCTGACGAGTTCTGCCATGAGGTCTCCATCCCGACTTGTTGAGACCATCGTAGCCACTCGATAATGAGCGATCAGCCCTAACAGAATCAGCTCATCACCGTGCCAGTGAGCCATAACTAAAGGCTCTTTATTTTTCAGCCGTGCCTTCATGGACTCGGGCTCAGAGATTTCAATCTTCCAAGTGATGAAGAGCGAATAATAAATTAACCACACCAATAGGCCCAAAAACCAAGTTTTCAAAGCGACCCATTGAGCTTTCATGGGACGCCGCCTACTTATTGAGAGCTTTTTTGAACTCTGCAGTGAGTTGCGGAACGAGGGTGAATAAATCACCGACGATTCCATAAGTTGCTTTCTGAAAAATCGGAGCATTGGCGTCGTTGTTAATTGCAACAATCACTTTGCTGCCGCTCATTCCTGCAAGATGCTGGATGGCCCCAGAAATACCAACGGCAAAATATAAAGAAGGAGCCACGGTTTTTCCTGTTTGCCCAACCTGCATGGAGTGGGAAACCCAACCTGCATCCACAACCGCACGAGAGGCACCAACAGTGCCGCCAAGAACCTCAGCAAGGTCATTGAGCATTGCGAAATTCGCCGCATCTTTAAGGCCTCGGCCTCCAGACACAATCACATTTGCCTCGGTCAAATCCAATTTTTTTGAGGCACCTTGTACGACTTCAAGAATAGAAGTCATCAAGCCAGAAGAGCTGGGTGGAGTGACCGTTTCAACGGGAATGGCCTTGACGGCCGTTGGCGTGCTGACCTCAAGCTGATTGGGCCGCATCAAAACGATTTTGCATTGAGGACCTTCAAGTGCTGAAGTTAGGTAAGCTTTCCCCGAATAAATAGCACGTTTGACCTGCCAAGCAGAACCGGCTCCCACCAAGCCAATTGCATCGGTGAGAATGGGGCTTTTCAGTCGAGCTGCGAGACGAGGAAAAAGGTCGCGGCCTAGCGAGCTCGACGATGCAAGCAGCGCTGTCGCCGAAGTCCTCTTTACGAGTTCATCGAAGGCCTGAAGAAAAAGCTCAGGGTTGTAATGACCAAAACTTTCCGTAGGCAAAAGAACTAACTTTTCTGCGCCATATTGAGAGGCTTCTTCTGAAAGTTTTTTGGAATCTGAACCAACACAAACTGCTGTGGCTTTTAAGCCGAGGCGCTGAGCCTGGGACAAAAGCTCCAGTGAACTTCTTTTGAAGCCAGCAGAATCAGAACCATTTTTTTCACAAAAGATAAGTGCATTCATTTTATTTTCCTCGCCCGATCTCTTTGTTTTAAGAAAGTAGTTTAAAGAACTTTTGCTTCGTCGCGCAGCTTGCTAACCAAGGCCCGCACTTGTTCAGCGGGGTCACCACTCAGCAACATTGCCGGTGGTTTGTCTGGGGGAAGCTCAAATTTGATTGTTGGAGTGAGTGACTGCGCTGTAACCCCAAGGTCCGTAAGAGTCATTTCTTGGAGAACTTTTTTCTTTGCTTTCATGATGCCCGGAAGGCTGGCATAGCGGGGCATATTTAAACCCTTGGTCGCCGCAATCAAAGCTGGAAGCTTGAGTTTAACAATCTCCTTGGTGCCGCCCTCAACGTCTCTTTCGATCTGAGCGCCCTCCGGCGTGAGCTGAAACTTAGACACAACTGTGGCGTGGGGAATGCCAAGAAATTCAGCTACCATTTGAGGAACGCAGCCTGCACCGTCGTCGATCGCCAGTTTTCCTGTAAAAATCAAATCAGCAGGTCCAGCTTTTTTTATGGCAGCCGCGGCGGCTTCAGCAACAAAAAGAAGCTCCAGCTGGTCGGGGGCGTCTACTAAAATCCCTTCATCAGCGCCCATGGCCAAAGCAGTTCGAAGTGCTTCACCAGCGCGGGTTTTAGGCCCAACTGTGAGGACTATAACCTGAGATCCAGGATTTGCATCACGTGTTTTGATGGCTTCTTCAACAGCATATTCATCGTAGGGGTTTAAAATCCATTTAACTCCAGCGGGGTCCATTGCCTTTCCAGAGGCATCGACTTTGATTTTGGTTTCAGTGTCTGGAACTTGTTTGATGCAAACGAAAATCTTCATGCGTTTTCTCCCAACCACAATCTAACAACGGCTTATCAACGGCAAACTGCTAGACAGAAGAGATAAGCCTCGGTAATTTATTAATACTTAAACAGTGCTAACTCATAAGGACAATCTATGGCAAGCATCGCAGCCGAGCGTAGCTTTTTTCTAACATCAGTGGGCAAAAAATATATCATGGCCGCAAGCGGAATTATTTGGGCCGGATTCGTTGCGGGTCATATGGCAGGTAATCTGCTGATGTTTGTGGGTGCCGATGCCTATAATAAGTATGGTCACGCCCTCACAAGCGGAGTTTTTATTTATGTAGTCGAGGCCGTGCTGCTTTCGGCACTTGTCGCTCACGTAATTTGTGCAGTTTCATTGACTCTAGAAAACAGGAAAGCTCGAGGCCCACAGCGGTATGCGGCGACTCCAAATGGAGCAAAAGCCCCACATCCAGGCTCGACCTTTATGGCCATTCACGGAAGTGTGATTCTCGCCTTCGTTATACTTCACTTGATCACTTTCAAATACGGAACTTATTATGAAACGACAGTCGATGGCGTTGTGATGCGCGACCTGCATCGTCTTTTGGTGGAAGTTTTCCAATCCCCAGTTTATGTGGGCTGGTATTTAGTTTCATTGGTGCTTTTGGGTTTTCACTTGCGGCATGGCGTTTATTCCATTTTTCAATCCTTTGGAATCAAGAATAGACAGATGGAGCTGCGGGCTCGAACCATCGGAATTGCCTATGGCGCGCTAGTCGCTGCGGGCTTTTTAAGTCAGCCCATTTATATTTTTCTTTTCAACCGATAGCTAGCGCACCACTGGAGAGCTTATGGCAAAGAATCTAGATTCAAACGCACCCTCAGGACCCATTGAAGATCGCTGGGAAAAATATAAGTTCGATGCAAAACTTGTAAATCCTGCGAACAAACGTAAACACAAGGTCATTGTCGTCGGCACAGGATTGGCGGGAGCAAGTGCGGCGGCATCCCTTGCTGAGCTTGGCTATCCAGTGAAGGCATTTTGTGTCCACGAAAGTCCACGGCGGGCTCACTCCATAGCCGCACAGGGTGGCATCAATGCTGCCAAAAATTATAAAAATGATGGAGATAGCGTTCATCGACTATTTTATGACACGGTCAAGGGCGGTGACTTTCGTGCCCGCGAATCCAACGTGCACCGCTTAGCGGAAATTTCAACTTCCATCATTGATCACTGCGTGGCTCAAGGTGTGCCTTTTGCGCGTGAATATGGCGGCCTTCTTTCCAATCGATCTTTTGGTGGATCCCAGGTCAGCCGGACTTTTTATGCTCGCGGCCAAACGGGCCAGCAGCTTTTGCTGGGCGCTTATCAAGCAATGATGAGGCAGGTGGATAAAAAGCAAGTGGAGCTTTTCACTCGCAGAGAACTTCTTGATCTAGTGATCATCGACGGGAAAGCGCGGGGAATTATTGTAAGGAATTTGGAGACAGGCGAACTCGAATCCCACGAGGCAGACGCCGTCTTGATGGCCACAGGTGGTTATTCCAACGTGTATTTTCTTTCGACGAATGCCATGGCCTGCGCTGTAACGGCAGCTTGGAAGGCCCATAAGCGCGGGGCCTATTTTGCTAATCCTTGTTATACGCAAATTCATCCGACCTGTATTCCTGTGGCTGGCGAAATGCAGTCCAAACTGACTTTAATGTCCGAGTCTTTGCGCAATGATGGAAGAGTTTGGGTGCCTGCTAAAAAAGGTGATCTGCGCGCGCCTCATGAAATTCCCGATGCTGAGAGAGACTATTTCTTGGAGCGCATTTATCCGAGCTTTGGAAATTTGGCGCCGAGAGATATTGCCTCTCGGCAAGCGAAATACCGTGTGGATGATGGGCATGGTGTTGGTGCTTCAAAGGTTGCCGTGTATCTGGACTTCCGAGATGCCATTCAGCGTATGGGTGAAAATACAGTCGCTGAAAAATACGGAAATCTTTTTCAAATGTACGATAAAATCACGGGTGAAAATCCCTACAAGCAGCCCATGCGAATTTATCCGGCGCCTCATTATACAATGGGTGGTCTTTGGGTGGATTATGGTTTGATGAGTACCATTCCAGGTCTTTTTGTTCTGGGTGAGGCCAACTTTTCGGATCATGGAGCCAATCGCCTCGGGGCTTCGGCGTTGATGCAGGGCCTGGCAGATGGTTATTTTGTAATTCCCTACACGCTTGGAAACTATATAGCTGGCAACTCTTTGCCAAAGGTAACTACCGACCATGCAGCTTTTAAGGAAGCCACGCAAAATGCAGGCGGCTTAGTTACTAAAATGATGGGAATCAAAGGCAAAAGATCCGTGGATTCCTTTCATAAAGAACTTGGACGTTTGATGTGGGACAACTGCGGAATGGCACGTAATGAAAAAGGACTCAATGACACAATTCACCGCATCGGTAAGCTAAAAGAAGAATTTTGGACCAATGTGCGCGTGCCTGGTGAGGCGAAGGGAGTTAACCCTGAGCTTGAAAAAGCAGGACGAGTGGCAGACTTCATCGAGCTTGCAGAGCTGATGTGCCACGATGCTTTGGACCGAAAAGAATCTTGTGGTGGCCATTTCCGCGAAGAGTATCAAACTCCAGACGGCGAAGCACTGCGAGACGATGAAAAGTTTTGCCACGTGGCTGCTTGGGAATGGACGGGCGACAAGCAAAAGCAAAATCTTCATGCAGAGCCTCTGAAGTTTGAAAATGTGAAATTGGCCACTCGGTCTTATAAGTAAGGAGCAGCTGTATGGCGGGTTCATCTTCTGAAAAATTGAATTTGAAATTAAAAGTTTGGCGACAAAAGGGAAAAGCCTCAGGTGGTGAGTCCACAGGTCAGTTTGTAGATTACGATGCTTCGGGAATATCTACGGACGCGTCTTTTTTGGAGATGCTGGATCAGGTGAATGAGAGCATTATTCAAAAAGGTGATGAGCCCATTGCGTTTGACCATGATTGCCGCGAAGGCATCTGTGGCTCTTGCGGCTTTATGATTAATGGCAACGCCCATGGTCCTCAAAAAGGCACGACGGTTTGTCAGCTGCACATGCGGAATTTCAAGAATGGCGAGACTCTCACTTTAGAGCCCTGGCGTGCAGAAGCTTTTCCCGTGATCAAAGATTTAATGGTGAATCGATCGGCTTTTGATCGAATCATAAGATCAGGTGGATATATCTCCGTCGATACGGGGAATGCGCCCGATGCGAACTCTTTGCCAGTACAAAAGGCCAGTGCAGACGAAGCCTTTGCCTCAGCGACCTGCATTGGTTGTGGAGCTTGTGTGGCTTCTTGCAAGAACGCCTCGGCAGCTCTGTTTACCTCGGCGAAGGTCCAGCATTTGTCCTTGTATCCTCAGGGGCAAGTGGAGGCAGCAGACCGAGTTCGCAATATGGTGGCGCAAATGGATGCGGAAGGATTTGGAGCCTGCACTTCTACGGGAGCCTGTTCTGCTGCTTGTCCGAAAGAGATCTCTTTAGCAAACATTGCGACCATGAACAGAGAGCTTCTCAAAGCGCAGTTTTCTAAAAAGTCCGAGCAGCAAGGCGACGGCATTTAATTTTTCTTATATTCTCACCCATTTTATTGTTTCAAGTGTCTGCAATGAGAGTGTTTGGAGTGGGTCACTACATTGAGTTTGTAGAGACTCCAGTGAATTGCAGAACTTGGACTTCATAGATTTCATCATCTGGCCGATACGCATCAAAGAAGTTCAGGATGGGGGATTTTATGAAGCGTATCGGAAAACTTATGGAAGAAATTGGTTTTCGCAATGAAGCCTCCGAAAATGTGAAGATTGCATTTCTAAAAAATCTTTTTCGCACAGCAAACCCACTCGGAGCGGGAAATTCAGAAATCCTTGAACTTAAAAAAATCACTCTGGAAAAGCAGTTTGAACCGCTAATTTCAGAGGAGAAATCACAAACAAATGAAATTCCTGTACAGCTGAGTTTTGATTTCGATTCAAAAACAAAACTCGGATAGTCTTGTGTCAAATTTTTTTCAGTTAAATTTTCTTTACCTTTTCTAGACACTCGTCGATGCTTTGGTGGTACCAAAATGGTACTCGCACTGCAAAACAAACGGGTGCACAGAGATGAAAGGAGTCCGGTTCAATGAAATTTCATGGAAGATCACTAACTGCTCTTGGATTGAGCATGGCATTTTCTGCAGCGGCATTTGCGGCAGAACCAGAAGCAATACCTGGCGAATACCTTGTTAAATTGAAATCAACTCAAACGCTGTCAGCTCTCTCTGTCGGAGGAGTTAGCAGATCATTGGGTGCCTTTGTTAAATCAACAATTCCAGATCAGGGAATTGTGGTTGTTAAAATGCCGGTTGTGCAAACAATGCAATCGGCGCTGAGCTCACTAGCAAATAACCCACGCGTCGAGTTGGTAGAGCCCAACTACATATATAGAGTGGTCCGAACTCCGAATGACCCATTGCTGGGAAATCTTTGGGGTCTGAAAAACGTTGGACAAAAAGATTCTGAAAACCAGCTGGGAACAGCAGGTGTAGATATCGATGCAGAAAGAGCCTGGGACATCGAAACAGGATCTGATTCTGTGATCGTTGCCGTGATCGATACCGGTGTTGATTACACTCATCCCGATCTTGCGGACAATATGTGGAACAACGTGGCCGAGAAAAATGGACAAGCTGGCGTCGATGACGACGGAAACGGTTTTGTCGATGACATCTACGGTATGAACTTCACAAACGCAGCAAGCCCTACTGCTGATCCTCGCGATGACCATGGTCACGGATCACACTGTTCCGGAACAATCGGAGCTCGTGGTGATGATGGCAAAGGCATCGTGGGTGTTGCTTGGAACACAAAAATCATGGCGCTGAAATTTTTGGGCGCAGATGGTAGCGGTTCCTTAGAAGGCGCAATCAAAGCAATTGATTACGCTACTAAAATGGGAGCTAAAATCTTGAGTAACTCTTGGGGCGGCGGCGGAGTTTCGCAACTTCTGCTTGAGTCGATCCAAAGAACTAACGCTGCCGGCGCGGTTTTCGTAGCTGCTGCAGGTAATGATGGTTCGAACAACGATGCGCGACCCACTTATCCAGCGAGTTACGACGTACCCAATATGGTGGCTGTTGCGGCCATTGATAACAAGGGCAATCTGGCGTCTTTCTCCAACTACGGACGAACCAAAGTTCATGTTGGTGCACCTGGTGTGAATGTGTATAGCTCTGTGACTGGTGGCCGCTATGACTCTTGGTCGGGAACTTCAATGGCGACTCCTCACGTATCTGGGGTTGTAGCATTGATGGCATCACATGAGCCCAATTTGACAAACCTTGAAATCAAAGAGCGTCTGATTGCGACAGTTTCGCCAATGCGCCAACTCAAGGGCAAAGTTGCAGCAAACGGCCGAGTGAATGCATTTCAAGCTTTGACGAACACAGTGGCTCCTGCAGATCCAAACGATCCCGTTCGTTGGTCTTCACAGCCTTTGACCATTTCAACGCCACATCCTTATACCAAGAAAACTGAAATGACTTTTGAAGTCAGTGTTCCTGGTGCTACAGAAATCGCACTTTATTTTGAAAAGTTCGATACTGAGCGTGGCTATGACAAACTCACTTTTTTCAACCGAGCGGGTGAAAAAGTGGGCGAAATGCATGGAAGTTTTGATGAATCTTTCTCTGACATTATTGCTGGCGATTACGTAAAAATCGTCTTCAAGTCAGATGATTCAGTAGAAAAATACGGTTTCGACCTAACAAAAGTCTCTTACCGATAACAAAAGGCACCTCCTAACAAAGCGTAGGGCGGCGCACCACAAGCGGTGGGCGATAAGCCACAAAGGGCTCGGATAAAATCCGGGCCTTTTGTTTTTTCGGAACTACGGCTGAGTTCTAACGAGAACCTTTCTTTTTTGTCTCCAATTGGGGGTTGGTTTCAGCTTGCTCAGATCGCCATTTCTGAAGGAGAGAATCATTCTTTAGTATAGGCTCGACTACAATGACATCTGAAATACTGCATTTGCCCCATGTTGTAGCTTTAGGATTATAGGGCTGGAGCAGAGTATTGGATAAATACCCCAAAGAGAGAAAGTCTTCCATTGGCAAAGCAGAAAGTTCCGCCTCCGGAGTCGCCGCCACAGGCGGCACCATCTTTTTTTTTCAGAACAAAGGGTCTTTTATCGCCAATTACAATTTGTCTTTCCGGTTTAGTGTAGGTGGCTAAATTTGGAAGCCCTTTATTTCCCAAGGGCTGGGGCCCAACGCCGAAACCACCTACAAAATAGTCAGATTGAGGATCACATTGATCAGTAATTGGTACACTTGAATTTACATCCGCTTCGGCATCCAAAGTAACTCTGGCAATATCGGGATCTCCTTGAAATTGAATTTTTGTAGCTGTAACGACTTTATTCCCGGTCGAAACTATGATTTTTTCTCCGCCGGAGAGGTAATTTTTAATGTGCGCACTCTCGAAACAATGAGACGCACTAAGAACTTCGTTTGGTCCCGAGATCACTCCCGAACAAAAGGGGACAACCCGCCCATTGTCCAACTTGTAAGAAAATTTGACCATGTTTTTTCGAATTGTTGATTCGTGACTGTTCTGAGGAAAGAGAAGCAATTTTCCTCGAGATCGAGGCGTTGATTTATCCGCGTGAGCAGGCGCAAGTAAAAATGAAAATAGGAGAAAACCGATTACCCAAAGTTCAATTCGACGCATTGGTAGAGTCTCCTGTCCTGAACGCAGATTTAGCGAAGCTGCTTTGCTGATCTACGCATATGGTTCTCAGTCTTCAGATTCACGTAATCTGGAAAGTCCAACTGACAGCAATGAGAGCCATAGGGAACAATCGCAAGCTCACTGCCCGAGATGAGCTGTTTCAGTCGCCACTGGTGATTTGCTGGAGTGACCGAATCTTTTTCCCCAGAAATTATCAAGGTAGGAGCTCGAATTTTTCGAGCGTCTTCGGTGCCGTCGAAATTGATGACATCTTCAAAGCAAGCCAGAAAATTGCGAAAGGGCAGCTGCGCCACCCCTCGGGCATAGATTTCAATGTCTTTGATTTCTGTAACATTCAAATTAAAGCCGCCGGCAAGCCCGCTGAGAAGAATTGAAATTGGATTTTCCACAGAGAACTTCCAAACTCCATCCCAAAGCATCGGGAATTTTTCATAGTTCTGTTTCACGAAATAAAAGAAGGGCTCGACGACGTCGAGTCCGAACATTCCGCGAATTGGGTTTGTCACAAAGCCGTTGATCAGAGCCAAAGAAAGCACTTGCTCGGGATACTTGGCGCCCATCTTTACAAGAATTGAGACGCCATTGCTATGTCCCATCATGTGCGCACTGCGGATTTTAAGATGCTTCATCAGGCATTTCAAATCCTCTGTCATAGATTCAATATTTAACTTGGTCAGGTCATCGGGAGTTTGGCTGCGATGGTGCCCTCGCAGATCAAATGAAATCACGCGATGGGTTTGGGAAAAATATTGGATTTGGTGGTGCCAATGATTGATCAAACAGGCCAAGCCATAAACCAGAATGATGGGCTCCCCTTCCCCGCGATCTTCGAAATAGATTTCTGTGCCATCAAAGCTTTTGAATGTGCCGGACCTTTTTGAAACCAGTGTCATGTTAAAAACCTTACTTCTATGAGGGTGTGGCCAACTTGGATTTTGTCGCCTGGTTGAAGCTGTTGCTCCTGATTGGATTGCCCGTTCACTCGAACCAGTTTTGGAAACTGAGTTCTCAACTGGGGTCCTGCTGGCGTGGGCTCCAAAATAAAAGCAATCGGGGGCGAAAGCGGGTCATGAAGCTCAATATCGAGAGAGTCTGAACCAAAGTGGCGAGGCCCAAATCCGAGGATGACTTCTTGATCGGCCTGAAGACCTTCAACAAATAGCAGCTGCAACAATGGGCTGAAGGGACCAAAAACAGGATTTGGATCCGTGTTTTTAAGTTCAAGAGTGGCAAGGGTCTGGCTAAAAACATCTTGCCAGGATTTAGATTCGGAATCGAGTTCTGGAGTTTCAACCGGGAGATCCAGTTCGATCTCTATGACTTTGAATTTTGTCTTGCCAACGTAGAACTGCACCCCAGGCAAAATCTTGATGCGACGCACGGTCGCCCCATTGATCTGAAGCCCATTTGATGAGCCCTCATCCACAAGAAGAAGTCCCCCACGAGCATCTTTCTGCACTCTGGCGTGAGCGGAGGAAATCCTTGCGTCATCTTTGATGCGAATTTCACCAGTGGTTCGACCCAAAACATGACCATCCCTCACGGGAAAGACCCTGCCCACCTGTGAACCTTCAATGATTTCAAATGCAAGCCCCATTAGACCAAGCTATCTGATTTCTTGCTTGGGGGCTAATGACCTCTTTGGGATTATACTAACGTCATAGATGTGGATGCTTGTCCTTGGCCCAAAGACTGTGCTAGCTTCTCCAGCTTCAAACATCCTTGCTCCCAAAAAAGTTTGGGGGCTTTGACCGAAGGGAATGAAAAGCAATGAGCACGACCGAAAAAACTAAAACACTGCGTCCTTACGAAGCTGTTATCATCATGCACCCAGATGCTAGCTTGGAAGAACAAAAAGAACTTTTTCGTAAAAATCGAGAAACCATCAAAGGCTTTGGCGGTGATGTGGTTTCCCTCGATACTTGGGGAAAACGCAGCTTAGCAAACGAAATTGGAAAACTTCGAAAGGGCGTCTATTTTCACACCTCCTTCGAAGGCGCACCTGCCACTATCATGGAGCTCGAGCGAACCATGAGGATCAACGACAAAGTTCTTCGCTTTATGCACACGAGATTAGACGAGCGAATTCCTTTAACTAAGCACATCGAAGGTTTTAGAAAATCGATCAAAGAAAGTGCTGAGCGCGAAAAAGAACGTGAAGCAAAAGCACAAATGCGCCGAGCGGCGGCTAGTGCGGATCGTGGCTACGGTGGTGGCGGCGAACGCTCTTACGGCGGCGGTGGTGGCGGCGAACGTTCCTTTGGTGGCGGTGAAAGATCATTCGGCGGCGGCGGTGGCGGCGGCGAGAAGTCTTAGGTCTCCCCTGAGAAAAAGGAAACCCCTTGAATTCTTCAAACAGAGCCTCATTTCGGCAAACGATATTCTTAGGACTGCTTGCAACAGTCCTTTCGGTATTTTTTGTCTTTTTAGGTGGCCCTGTTTTGCGGGTGCTTTTTTCAACCTGCGGAGCAATTAAATACAGCCTTCTTGGGCTGGCTTTTTCAATTCCCTTTTTTGCTGTGGGAATGGCGCCATTGGGGTTTTTCTCTTTGGGGCTTTGGACCGCGATCGGATTTTTTAGTGGTGCTGAGGCTCGGGGAAAAACAGGATTTTGGTGGGCTTCCCTTGCAGTGGGACTTGGCGTTGTGGTTTCCGTCTTGGGGCCCCTGGCACATTTTCAGCTCACTGGAATTGAAATCGTGAACGTGCTTGGGGATTCTGTTCATGAAGTCACCCGTCGTTGGGCGCAGCAGACTTCCAGTCAGATGACGGCCGAAGAAGTTAAGGAACTTTCAAATCTGTCAGTGAAACTGCTTCCAGGATTTGTTGCGATCTTGATGATGGGGTCTCTTGGCGTTGCGGTGATCTTCGCAGAGAAATTTGCGCAGCTGACGGGAATTCGATACGAACGAGTCGCTGGCCAAATGAAGATCAGCGGTTTTAGGGTTCCTGATCTGGTGATTTGGATTTTACTCGCCGGTCTGCTTTTGAGCTTTGTTAAGCTGGGTTCACCGGAAGCAAAAGTTCTTGGCATCAACCTGACGATTCTTTGCCTGGGAGCTTATTTTTTTCAAGGCCTCGCAGTGCTTGAGGCCGGCTTTGAGGCTTTTAATGTTTATCCGATCGTCCGGCTTCTTCTCTATGTTTTTGTGGTCGCTCAGTTGTTCTTTTTATTGAGTATTTTGGGTCTTATTGATTTTTGGTTGGATTTTAGAAAAAAGTGGCAAGTTTATAAAAGATTGTCTCATAGTAGTGAGGAGTAGAGATGAAAGTTATTTTACAAAAAGATGTTAAGGATCTCGGAAAAGTTGGAGAACTCGTCAACGTGGCGGCAGGATATGCAAGAAACCTGCTTTTTCCAAAAAAACTTGCAACTGAGGCGACAGAAAAGCGGATAAAAGAATGGGAACATTTGAATCGCGTTGCAACAGCGAAAAAGAAAAAAGCTGTTTCTGAGCGGCAAGCTCTCGTTCAAAAAATGAAGAACATTTCTGTCACTTTCAAGATGGCAGCGGCGGACTCTGATAAAATTTTTGGATCGGTTACGACAACGGATATTTCGCGCGAATTGGATAAGCTTGGCTTTTCTGTAGATCGCAAAGACATCCACTTGGAAGACCAGATCAAAATTCTTGGAACCCATCAGGCGACAGTTAAGTTAGGTGAAGGCGCTGAAACAGTGATTCAAGTCGTTGTTGAGCGAACCTAAAAGCAGACTTTTGAAAAAAACATCTGGTTGGATGTTTTGTTTGGTTCGGGCCTCCGCAGTGAGGCCGGAATTTAGTTCTGAGACTCAGAGGAAAGAATCAGATCTTGAAGGATGTCTGCCAAGAGGTCCCTGAGGTCCTGAATATCGATCTTTTCTAGATCAAGCCCCCGAGCTTTAACCTCTTCACTCAGCCAGTTACCCAAAGGCTCTTCCGGCAATTGAGTCATTTCAATAAGCTCAGAGATGGGGTTAGAAAGCCTTGCCGCCGTTATTTTCTTTGATTGCTTGTCCATAAATTTGAGACAGTTTCATTGAACTCTGAGGTTAAAGGGAGGAAAATTCATCTATGACTGATCAGTCCCACCAAAGGTCCGGCTCCCAGCAAAAGAGAGTGATTGTCATTACTGGTGCAGCGGGTTTTCTAGGCTCTCATCTGTGCCAATGGTACTTGAGTAACTCAGATGAGGTCGTTGGTCTTGATAACTTTTCAACAGGACAAAGGCTCAATATCGAGCTGTTGGAAAGACAATGGGCGGCTCAAGGAAAATTTCATTTTTATGAGTTTGATGTCACTAAAGACTGGTCGCAGTTCGCCTCACATCTCACATCAGAACAAAAAAAGCGAATCACCCACGTCATGCATTTTGCTTCCCCAGCTTCGCCTCCACTGTATCAAAAATTAAGTTTAGAAACCATGTTGGTCAATTCGCTTGGCACTGAACGAGCGGTTGCTTTCGCCGACGCCCACGGCGCTAAAGTTGTCTTTGCATCAACGAGTGAAGTTTATGGCGATCCGGATAGGACTCCTCAGCCAGAAAGTTACTGGGGAAACGTTAATTCCTATGGTCAGAGATCCTGTTATGACGAGGCAAAGCGCTATGGCGAAAGCTGGATTTACACAAGCAATCTGAGGAATAAGACCCGGCATTCGATGGTGCGAATTTTTAACACCTATGGTCCTCGCATGAATCCATCCGACGGGCGAGTGATTATTAATCTGTTAGTTCAGGCGATGATAGGTCGTGCCCTTACGATTTATGGAGACGGAACACAGACGAGATCTTTTTGCTATGTCGACGATTTAGTCGCTGGGATCACGAAGTATGCAGATCAAGACTGCCTTCATCCAATGAATATTGGGAATGAAAATGAATTCAGTATTCTTGAGCTCTGTCAGAAAATTCAGGAACTTTTTCCGGAAAAGAAACTTGAAATCAACTTTGAGCCTTTGCCCGCAGACGATCCCAGGCAGCGGCGGCCCGATCTGACGAGAGCCCGCACCGAGCTGCTTGGCTGGGAGCCCCGAATTTCATTGGCCCAGGGTCTTGAAAAAATGAAGGCTTGGTTGATTGCGAATCCGGAACTGATCGAGAAAATACGAAAATGAGCTTTTTGAGTCAAATTGGGATTTTGATAAACCCTCGGTTGGCAAAAAATCTTCAGCCCGTAAGACGCAGCAGGGACGGGCTCGGCTGCCCGCCCTGATTGTCCGCTAGTTTTTAGAGTTCACACTTAATATCGCACCAGTAATTGCACTCTGCCTGAGCTTTGATTACTTTTTTATAAAGGCTATCGCACGTAATTCCCTCTTCTCCTACGGGATCGTCGTTGAGGTTGCACTCGCTGCGAGTCCAAGCCTTATGAGCGACTTTGAAATCATGTCGGACTTCGTAACATGCTGGTTCAGGCGCATCAGCATAACCAAGAGAAGGCGTTAAAATCGAAAGGACTGCCAAGGCGATTACAGACTTCAGTTTCATAAATACTCCTTTAAAGCTAAGAGAATTGCGGTTGGCCGGAAAATAAGGGCTTCAGCTGAAATTTGCAAGGGCCTTTGGCAACAACCAAGCTGCCAATGAATTGTTAGCCCGATTTAGGAAAGTCCTAAAGAAAGGCTCATCGATTCTTGTCGAACTCACGCAAGCCCCTGTCATTTTTACAGCGTCGAACCCGCAAAAGTGTGAAAATTTTTGAGACATCCGACAGCCAATAGAGAGGTCCTCCGCAAGTGACTTTAAGCTTTTCGTATCGGAACTTAGGACTTCAATCCATTGAGCCATGCCTTTCCCTATTTGGGCCTTAGGGCTTGTCTTTGCTTGTCCACGAGCATCGAAACCAGGATCGAGGATCCAATTAAAATACTGATGATTGAAAGCGACCAAAGGATTGGAAACTTTCCACCGAAGGCATCGTTTAAGTAGACCATCTTGGCGCCGACAAAAACCAAGACTGTAGCAAGACCATATTTAATGTAGATGAATCTATCCATCACACCTGCCAGCATAAAATACATCGAGCGAAGCCCAAGAATTGCAAAAATATTACTAGTGAATACAATCAAGGCTTCATCAGTGATCGCAAAAATAGCCGGGACGGAATCGACAGCAAAAATAATGTCTGTAATTTCGATAAATATCAGAGCCAAAAACAAAGGTGTCACATAAGTGAGTCCATCCTTCTTAAGAAAGAAACGATCACCTTCGATTTTTGGATGCACTCGAAAGATGCGCTTGAGCTGTCTGACAATAAAATTGTTTTCTAGATTCTGTGGTGCGGTACCAATAAAAAACATTTTTATTCCTGTCGCAATCAGCAAGACGCCAAAGAAGAGAACGACAAACTTGTACTGCATGAGAACAGAACCCATCGCAATAAAGATCGCACGGAAGAGTAAGGCCCCAAGAATGCCCCAAAACAACACGCGATGTTGGTAGACTTTCGGAATTGCAAAATAAGAAAAGACAACTGCGAAGATAAAAATGTTGTCTACAGCAAGGGATTTCTCAACTACGAATCCAGTTAAAAATTCGAGCGCTGAAGTCTTGGCCTGCTCATCGGCGTTGAACCCCGGAATTGCCAAGTATCTTTCGTCTGTACTGAATCTCCACTGAGCGTATTTGTAAAAGATAAAATTGAAAACAAAAGCCAGACTGATCCAGACAGCCGTCCAAATGGAAGCCTCTTTGAAAGACACTTCGTGCGCCTCCTTATGAAAGACGCCGAGGTCTAATGCGAGAACAGCAAGCACGAAAATCGTAAACAAAGCATAGAAAGACCAATAATCAACAAAGGGAAATAAAGTAACCTCAGTCATAAGCCACGCTCCTCGCTTTTGGCAGAGTCCAATTTTCTCTTGCATTTATCAAACCGATAAAATAACAACTCTGCATCTGTTTAATCGATATGTGGGGGTTGGATGAAAAACTGGATCAACTATCATCATTTGCTCTATTTCAAAATGATTGCAGAGGAACAAAGCGTTTCTTTGGCAGCCGAGAAATTAAGACTGAGTCAGTCGACACTCAGTGCACAGCTCAAACAGTTTGAAGACACAATCGGTGTAAAGCTGTTTGATCGAAGTCACAAGAAGCTCACTCTCACCGATCAGGGAAAGGTTACTCTTGATTATGCCAAAAGTATTTTCAGCTTGGGCAATGAGCTTTTTGAGGTGCTGCAGGATGGGATAAGGCCTTCCAGGATATCATTACAGGTTGGAGCTTTGGACAGTGTGCCGAAACAAGTCACTCTTCAAATTACAAAAGCTGCCTTCAAGGTTGGAAAATGCCACGTGAGTATCGTTGAAGGTCGGTCGGATGAAATTTTTCGAGAGCTCGTTGCCCACAGATTGGATTTGGTAATAACAAATTTCATTCCAACGGCCATCGAAGTGAAGGGGCTCGTTCATCGAGTCCTTTCAAGTCGGACCATAGGTATCTTTGGCGCAGAAAAGTTTAAACCCCTCAGAAAAGGCTTTCCGGAGTCAATCGATCAGCAGCCATTCATTATGCCCACTTATGATAGTAAGCTTCGATACGACCTCGAGCACTGGTTAAAAACACAGTCAATAAAGGTTGATGCGATCGCAGAGTCTCAGGACATAGGCCTCAAAAAATTGATGGCCATTGATGGCCTTGGTTTAATTCCCGCAGCATCACACACAGTCAACAGACAAATCTTGAGCGGAGAGCTTTTTGAAATCGGTAAGCTGACTTCGATGCATGAAGAACTCTATTTGGTCTCGGCACAGCGAAAGATCGAGAACCCGATTGCAAAGTCTTTATTTAAGACCTTCGAACTGTAAGCCCCGCAAGCCCCCGCTTTTATTTACTTTTAAAGATCGATAAAACACACGCTATGGCGAATATTTATCTATTTTAGTTATGTTAGAAAAGTCCGTAAAGTAACTAGGTCAGCAAGTAATGCGGACTAAAACTTTGGCGGAGGAACAAATGATCAACTCGAAAAACAAATTACTAAAATCAGTGATTGATTCTAAACACGGACTTCACCTATCTACCTACATCAAGTTTGATGGGAATATTTTGAATTTTCGGGGGAAGCTCAATGCGTTGCTGAAAAGCGTTGACGACCATCTGTCCCCGGTTCTGTCTCTCGAAGAAAAGAAAAAGTTTTTGCTTCCAATCAAAGCCCTCAGTCATGATTCAGGGATTCTAAAAAGAATGAAAGGCAACATTGCTATTTTTAGAAAGAATGATTTTTTTCGATATGTGTGCTTGCCCATCGAAATTGAAGAGACCTGCATTGTTGCCGATTCTTTTCATATAAAACCATTGATAAAGTGGGCGCAGCAGGATCAAGACTTCCTTTTCGTAGGACTTAATTTTGAGGGAGCCAGCCTTTACAAAGGAAGTCAGACGGAGTTTAAAAAATTGGATGCCGGAATCTATCCCGAATCTTTAAAGAGATTTGATTCTGATGGCGGATATCTATCTTTGAAGGAAAAGCGCCAGCAAAGGGCGGAGCTGCAACACACCATGGAGTGGTTGGCTTGCTGGGTCGAAGACTTAGTGAAGAAGACGGATACAACTGTGTTTGTCGCTGGGAACAAAGACCTTGTCAGTGCTTTTGTAAAAAACTTCCGATCAGACAAGCTTTTTCCAGAAACGATTGCACCTCACTATTCGGCGGACAAGGCCTTCACAATTTGTAATCACATCAGGGCACTTCTGCGACTTGAGTCGCGAGAGCGCTTGAATGATGTCCTTAAGGAATTCGAAGATGCGCAGAAGCTGAAGACCGCGAAAATAAACCTTTTCCAAATTGCAAAAGCGGCAATCCGTGGAGAAATTAAAAAACTCATAGTTGCGGAAGACGTGAATGTTTTTGGGAAGCTGGACACCTCAACGGGAGGCGTGTCCCTTCATCCGCTTGATTTGGACCATGAGGATGATTGCCTTTTGGACGATTTGGCCCAAACGGTTTTACTCAAGGGCGGCGAAGTGGTCGTTGCGCCTCGAAGTGAAATTCCTATGGGCCGTCCCATCGTAGCAGTACTTTATAATCGGCAATCCGATCTCTATTCATCGGATATCTCCTCAGAAGATGCACAGCTGAGCTCGGTTGCTGTATTAAAAAAATATTAATGATGTGGTTGCTGTCGCAAAAACGGAAAAACAGCAGCGCGTTCAAGAAGAAAATGATCGTTGGCTTAGGCTTAGTTGGTATTCTTTTTATCGCGAGCCTTGGTTTTATTGGCTATCTAGGAATTAAAACTGCGGGATTGCTGATCTCAAATGTACCGACCCAAAACCAAGTCGTAGCCTTAACAAACAATTTGCAGAATCAAGGAGGCGCCTTAATGGCCGCATCCGCCTCACCGCAATGTTGGACAGAGCTCCAGGCTCACTTTGGAATAGCTGTCTGGATAAATCGGCCCATTGCGGAATCTGGCGCTAGAATAATGAAAGCTTGTTTGGGCCTTGGGACTTTTAATTCAAAGGATGGCAGCGAAGGAGCAAAAAATGATCAAATTGACATTTAAAAACTTAGACAGATCCAGCCTCGCAGAACAGATTGTTTTAGAACGAATGAATTTGCTGATTGAAAAGTTTCCAGACCTTGAGAAGCATTCAATTTTAGTAACAATATCGATGGACAATTCATCCAGCCAAGCAGGGCCTGATGAATTTGGCATAAGGGTGCTGATGAAGGGGCAAAAGTTTGAGGGCCTCATCGTAGAAAAAAAGGCTAAAACACTCTATCTGGCACTTTCCGACATGAGCGAAGTCCTCCTCGAGCTGCTCAATCGTAGAATTGATAAACTGCGAGTCAGAAGGAGAGCGCAATCTAGATCAGTTAAGTATAAAGCGGAAGTGTCGCAAGAAAATATTGAAGCATAGCGAAAGGGCAGCTCAGGCGGATCACTTGAGCCCTCTCGGCTTGCCCACGAAGGTCTTGCAGAGTAGTCTTTGGGAATGAAAAAAAAGTATCTAGTTGTTGGTGGCGCCGGCTATATCGGAAGCCACACTTGCAAAGCTCTTGCAAAAGCGGGCAACGAAATTGTTGTATATGACAACTTAAGCTTGGGGAATTCTTGGGCCGTAGGCTGGGGGGAACTCATTGTGGGTGATCTTCATGACGAAGCCAAACTGACTCAGATTTTGACACAAGGAAAGTTCAATGCGGTATTGCATTTTGCGGCCAATGCCTATGTCGGCGAGTCCGTGTATCAACCGCTGAAGTATTACTCGAACAATGTCGCTGGAACGCTTTCCTTGCTGCGAGCGATGGCCACTGCCGAAGTAAAAAATATCGTTTTTTCGTCCACCTGTGCAACTTATGGCATCCCAAAGAGCCTGCCGATCGAAGAAGACTTTCCGCAGAATCCAATCAATCCCTACGGTCACAGCAAAAAAATGGTGGAACAAATTTTCTTAGATTTGGCAGCCCAGGAAAAATTGAATGCAGCTTGCCTTCGCTTTTTCAATGCCGCGGGTGCTGATGCAGAGCTTGAGATCGGTGAAAATCACGAGCCTGAGACTCATATCATTCCGCTTGTCATCGAAGCGGCAAAGAATCCTTCCAAGTCCTTTTCAATATTGGGCTCGGATTATCCGACAGAAGATGGCACCTGCGTGAGGGACTACATCCATGTGACTGATTTGGCCGATGCACATGTGCGTGCACTTACGAAAATTGAGAGTCGGCAAAATGGATTTTCTGCTTGGAACTTGGGTACAGGCAAAGGTTATTCGGTGCTTCAAATTATTCAAGCTGTTGAGTCACGCCTGGGCCTTAAGGTAAGGATTGAAAGAACATCTCGCCGTCCTGGCGACCCCCCGGTACTGATTGCCTCGGGCAATCAAGCGAGGTCAGACTTGGGTTGGAATCCGAACCACTCGAGTTTGGAAAACATCGTTGATACGGCTGTTCGTTGGAGCGAAGTCAAAAAAAAGGCTACAACTTGAATCTGGTCTATCAAGCCTACGGAAATCTGCAGATAATTCGTCAGAGTTTATTTTCGATTGCTTCGCTTCTTCAGGTGGCCCCTGATTTTGATGGCAAAATCTTTATCTACACCGACCGTGTTGATGAACTGAAAAAATTCCTCGGTCAGGATCCCCGATTTGTACTGCGAGAAATCCAACCCAAATTGATCGAAGACTGGTCTGGACCTTTACGATTCGTGCATCGGGTAAAACTAAAGGTTCTTCTTGATGTGCTCATGCAAGCTTCGGGCAGGATCGTTTACTTGGATGGGGATACGATCTTTCGGCAAAATCCCAGCGCACTCTTTTCGTCGATCTCTCCCCAAAATAGCTTGATGCACGTCAGTGAGTTTGAGCTCAGTCGGCCCGGAGGAATACTTCCAAAGAAGATAGCGCGTTTTGTAAAAGGCAAAGTCTTTAAATTGCCTCAAGATGGTCCCCAAGCTAGCCCAGTGAATCAAGAACTCAAAGTCGATCTAAACTTTTCGATGTGGAATGCGGGTGTCATCGGTTTTGACGAGGCGAACCGAAAATTTTTGCCGCGTGCCCTCGCCTTCACGGATATTGCCTATGGCGAATATCAAAAACATGTGATGGAACAACTCGCTGTCAGTGTTTGCCTTCAAGAACGAGGTAAGGTCTCCGCCTGCGATGAGGTCATTGAACATTACTGGCAGCATAAAGTTTTTTTTCAGCAGATCATAGACTCTTATTTAGAGAAAAACGCTTCTCTGGCTATGGCCGTAAAAAACTTTCCCACGAAGGAAGCTTTGGAGCCTCCACCTTTGCCAATCAAGCAAACGTGGGGAATTTTTTCTTTTCTTTTTAGGTAACTGAGCCCGTGGCAACTCAGCAGTTGGCTATGCCCTTGCACCAGGGGCAAAATTTCTCGGTCGACCCTGATTGATGTTTGTGACGGGGCCGGGGCTTTGTGGACCTGGTCCTTGAGGGCCGGGGCCTTGTCCAACGGGATCTGCATCCTTAAAGCGTGCGTACTCAGCTTCGAAGCGAAGTTTCACAGTTCCAGTGGGACCGTTCCTGTTCTTGCCGACAATGATTTCTGCATTCCCTTGTTTTTCAGGATCATCCTTATCGTAATAGTCTTCACGATAAAGCATCATGATAATATCCGCATCTTGCTCGATGGAACCTGATTCCCGAAGATCTGACAGCATGGGGCGTTTTTCTGTTCGGCCTTCCACGCCTCGATTCAGCTGTGCGAGTGCGATGACCGGAATATTCAATTCCTTGGCCAGGCCCTTCAGCAAGCGAGAAATTTCGGAAACCTCTCGTTCGCGGCTTTCAGTTCGTTCTTTGAGTTTCATCAACTGAAGGTAATCGATCATGATCGCATCAAGACCAACAGTGGATTTGAGTTTTCGAGATTTGGATCTCACTTCAAAAGGCGAAATTCCGCTGGATTCATCTAAGTACAAATGGCTGTCACTGACATGACCGGCCACTTGGATCAGCTTAGGCCAGGCCGAATCGTTAATTTTGCCATTTCGAATGTCCTTCATATTGATGCGAGCCTCGGAAGCAAGAACCCTCATCATGACGGCTTGGCTTCCCATCTCCAGAGAAAAGTAGGCCACTGTTTTTTTCTGCCTGAGCGCAATGTGCTGAGCAATATTTAAAGAGAGAGCGGTCTTTCCCATTGAGGGACGAGCTGCCAAAATAATAAGTTCGCCGCCATTCAGGCCCGAGGTCATTTTGTCGAGCTCTGCAAAACCACTGGAAATTCCCGTGATGTCGGATTTGCGGCGATACAGTTCTTCAATCCAACGAACTGAATCTTTGACAATGCCCATCGGAGCCATGAGTCCCGAAGCAGAACGCTGTTCTGCAAGCCGAAAAAAAGTTTCTTCGGTGGAATCAAGAAACTGATCCAAACTTTGAAAATCACTTGAGAAGGCGCGATCCGAAACCTGCGCAGCCGCTTGGATAATTTTTCGGAGCAAAGATTTCTCTCGTATTATTTGCGCATAGTGGCCGACATTCGCAGAGGAAATCGCGGAATTTAGGATCTGAGCAAGAGCGTCGGTTCCGCCAACGGCTACAAGTTCACCTTTTGCGCTCAGCTCATTCGTCAAAGTTACAAGGTCGACTGGGGCAGACTGAATAAATAAGGATTTAATCGCAGTGAAAAGCAACTGATGTGCGGGCTTGTAGAAGTCAGCAACTTCAAGCTGGTCGCTGACCTCATCCCAAGAGGACGGATCAAGCAAAAGGCTTCCCAGTAAGGATTGTTCGGCCTCAATTGACTGAGGTGGAACTCGACTCGCCATACCCCTCCAGCGAAAATTCGAGAGTTATAAACCAAAACAAAAAAACTGAAGCTTGGTAAGGTCAGCTTCAGTCTTTAAGTTTCTTGATTCAAGCATTGAAGTCAATTGAATGACTTGAGCATGGAGACCTTAGTTCACGAGTTCAGAAGCTACGGGCATAGCCAGAGCTGCTGCAGAGCGCTTGAGTGGGATTTTGTAAGTGTCGATTTTCTTTTTTAGAGTGTTTCGGTTGATACCGAGCATTTGGGCCGTTTTAACTTGATTGCCATTATAAGCTTGGAGAGCGATTTCGATCAAAGGCTTCTCAACTTGTTCCATGACGATATTGTAAAGGCCGTTCAGCTCAACTTGAGCTTCTTTTTGTTGTTTGAACAGCACTTCTAATTTGCTCTTAACCAGTTTTTCCAGACTGACAGCTGAAAGGTTAGCAACAAAAATTTGTTCGGAATTATTAAGATTGGGTGTCATGGGTCTCCTGCCGGTGTTGTGAGAGTCAGTAGTTATACGTTTTCTTTTCAATGATCAAGAGTCAGTTAAAAAAATTAAACGCCTCGCTGATCAGATGACCAGATATATTTATGAAGCTGCAATTGCAAGCGTGCTGATGAAAAATTTTTTAAAATTGATTCCGCAAGCCATCGCGGGTCAGAACTTCCGTGAACAGGACTATATAGAACAGTGTACCGATTGAATAAATCATATTGACGGCAAAAAGATTCTGCCCAGTTGAAGTCTTTCTCCGAAGAAATCACAAATTTAAATTCCGATGTGGCTGGAACCTCGAGGTTTTCCAATAGAAATGAATCCGCTGCGCCACTATCTGGAGTTTTCACATCAAGGATCAGCCGAACTCGAGGGTCCACTTCACGACAGGATCGGGCGCCACTGGTTTCGAGCGAGAGGTCGTGTCCCAAATCGCACAACTGAGTCATCAGCTTGAGGACTTCCTTTTGAAGAAGGGGCTCGCCGCCAGTGATGCAGACGGCTTTAGTTTTATAAGCGGTGATGCGTTCTATGAGATTCGGGATCGTCTGGAATTCACCTTCATAATATGAGTACTTGGTATCGCAATAACTGCAACGCAAAGGACAGCCGGTGGTCCTTACAAAAACCGTCGGAAGCCCCACGCGCGTGGATTCGCCTTGAATACTGCGAAAGATCTCATTGATCTTAATCATGTGGAGGCTATTAGGAACTTGCCCAGCCCAATGTCAAGCCTCCAAACTAGACTCTGGCTGGTCTACTCACCTCGTTGAATTCGACCTATTCTTAAAGCCAACATGAACCCAAAATTGCAACGAGTTCGAAGAGATGTGATTGCTGTTGTCTTGCTGGCTGTGGGCCTCTTTCTGAGTGTGGCTCTATTGACCTATAACCCATCTGATTTTTCTTGGAATTCACTTCCCAAGGGAAGCGTGGTTCAGAACGCCTGTGGAGTTGTCGGCAGTTTTCTTGCCGATGTGTTGCTGCAGGCCTTTGGTGTTTCTTCATGGCTTATGGTCGCGCTGATTTTTTTGACCGCGGGCCGCGCTCTTCGTGGATTAGGGACCTCCATCGATAAAGCCAAGCTCGTCTGGAGCCTCCTTGGAATTCTATGGCTTTCTGCGGCAGTTAGCACTTTCCTTCCACATTGGTCCTTTGCGGGGAAGACTCTTCCTGGCGGGGGAGCTATAGGTGTTCTGATGTCGCGACTGATGGTCAAAGCAGTCAACCCTGTGGGCCTTAAAATCTTACTCGCTTCGGCGGGAATCCTTTGGGTTTTGTTCTTCTTTGAAAGAACATTTGCAGAAATTCTCAGTGGACCCAGTCGTCTGTTTGCTGCGGTGGGCGAGGCTTTGCGGCGCATCGCAAAAAGAATTCCTTGGTCGAGCTTTGTGGAGTTTGTATTTGAAGGCGAAGCTTCGAAGCCCAGTCGCTCTGGCAAAACAGTCACCATAAAAAACGATCCCCCAAAGCAGGATAAGCCTGAAACTCTAAAAATCGTGCCCTTGGACGCGGAGGGCGGCAGAGCCTCTGTCGAAGAGCATCCAAGTCAGGAACATAAGTCGCAGCTTTTGGAGTCTGTAGTCAAAGTTTTCAAATCGAAAGTCAGTGCCCCTGAAAAGACTAAGGAACCCCAAGAAATAGCAATCACCCCAGAAAAAAGAAGGAAGATTCAGGCGGCGAAACCTAGGTCCGTGGAGAATTGGCAGCTTCCCAGCTTAAACCTGATTGAGAACCCACCCCTCCTGCGCATTCGAATTGAAGAAAAAGAAATTCAGAGGAAGGCCGACCTATTAAAAGAAAAACTGTCGCACTTTTCTGTTCGCGGTGAGGTCGTGGCGGCTCGGCCCGGACCTGCCGTTACGCTTTTTGAATTTCGACCCGAAGCGGACGTTAAGCTGAGTAAAATTACCGATCTTGAAGACGATCTTTCTTTAGCCTTGTCGAGTGAATCTTTGCGTATTTTGGCGCCGATTCCTGGCCGTGATGTAGTGGGCGTAGAGACTTCGAATTCACAACGCGAAATGGTGTTCCTGAAAGATCTTTTGGCGGAAAAATCTTTTTGGAAAGAAGAAATTAAGCTTCCGATTTGCCTAGGCAAACAGGTGAATGGGGAACCTCGCATCACAGACCTTCGTAAAATGCCCCACTTGATGGTGGCCGGGACAACGGGTTCTGGCAAATCAGTTTTCACTGTCTCTGCGATCATTAGTATGATTTTCAAACATTCGCCAAAAACTCTGCGGCTGCTCTTGATCGATCCCAAACAGGTGGATTTGACTCCCTTCGAAAACATTCCTCATCTGGTGGCGCCGATTGTAACAGACAGCAGGCAAGCAGTTGTTTCTCTAAAATGGGCCGTGCGCGAAATGGAAAAACGCTATAAATCCATGTCGGAGTTCGGAGCCCGAGGCCTTGAGGACTATAACACCAATGTTGAAAAGCTAACGAAAGAAGAAATTCAAACGCATCTTCTGAAAAATCAGGAACTCGAGCAAACTCCTGGCAAAAAGGGAGAGATGTATTATTGCCAGCCCATTCCTTACATGGTGATTATTGTCGAAGAGTTTGCTGATTTGATGACGGTCGATAAAGCCAACGTCGAAACCAGCGTGGTTCGGTTGGCCCAAAAGGCTCGTGCTTGCGGAATTCACTTGATCCTGTGTTTGCAAAGTCCACGCAGGGAAGTGGTTACTGGTTTAATCAAATCGAACATCCCAGGTCGGATTGCCTTTAAAGCCGCGTCGGTACTTGAGTCCCGCCTGATTCTTGATGAATCTGGAGCCGAGCGACTGCTGGCCCAAGGGGACATGTTGTTCCGAGGACCTGGCAGCTCTGCGGTGATCCGCCATCATGGTCCTTACCTCAAAGACTCTGACATTGCGGCAATTACAGGTTTTTGGAGCGATCAAGCGGCTCCTCAGTTTGAATTCAATCCAGAGGAAGTCGAAAATTCTGCCGGAGGTTCCGATGGCGGCAATTCCGGCGGCAGTGATGAGGAATCCTTCGACGAAAAGTACGATGAAATCTTATCCTGGGCATCGGCACAAAAGGAGATTTCAGCATCCTTGATTCAGAGGCGATTTCAGCTGGGCTATCCACGTGCGGCCCGCATGATCGAAACTTTCGAAAAGCAGGGCGTCGTAGGGCCTGCAAATGGATCTAAGCCTCGACAAGTTCTGGTTAATAATCTTAAAGAACTCTAATGAAGATTTCTCGAGGCTTGTTCTTTCTTTTGGGTTTGGCAACGGCATTAACAGCCTTTCTCAGTGAGACAAGAGTTGCTCGGGCGATGGAGTCCGAAAAAGAACTCATTGAAAAGGCAAGGCAGCTTCTTTTGCAAAAGGAGAGGGTTTCCGCCATTGCCTTTTTGACCGCTTCAGCGCAGCGGGAAAATAAACTTGGAAATTCTGTGAAGGCGAAATCCTTGATTCAAGCTCTTGATGAGGTAGCTAACACATTTATTACAGATAAAGCGCAGCAATCCTACGAATTGGGGTTAAGTCTTTTAGAGCAAGATCCAGAGCAAGCCCTTTCTAAGCTGGAGGACGCAGCTCGGGTCGAGCCTAAAAATTTTGTAGTCGAACTCCAGGTTGTTCGCACTCATATTATACTTGGCCAATGCTCAGAGGCAGCAATCAAAGCCCGGGCTCTGATAGGACTCAATCCATTTTCTGCGGATGCTCATTTAGTTCTGGCTCAATCGGTGCTTTGTCTCAATGACCTTGCTGAGTTCAAAAGAGTTCGGCTTGCAGCAGTGCCAATTCCTACTGAGAATAAAATTTATTGGGAACTGCTGAGCTCACAAGAGGCGGTGCTCTCCGGCGCTGACGCCAGCACTTTGGAAAAGGCAAAGGCCCAGCTGAGGGACTTAGATAAAATGCCAGAAAGCCATTATTGGATTTGGCGTCTCGATCAGAATCTGAGCAAGATGAAAATAAAAAAAATTGGACCCTTACCAAAACAAAATGCGGATAAATATCTCGCTTTGTGTAAGAATCCGGCCAAGGGACTTCAAAGACTATATTCGAAGGAGCCGCTGCTGTGCCGTCATGTCATCGAAGTCGAAAACCAAATCAAAACCCTCGAGTAGTTTGGACGTTTTTTCTTTTGACCGCAATTCTATCGGGCTGTGGAGTGAAGGGAAAGCCTCAGCCGCCTCTAACGGATTCGCCGATTGGCCGAGGTCGGCCCTCTTTCTCAAAAGCCATTTCTGACTTAACGAAAGAAACCAAACAAGAGGATGAGCAAGAGGACGCAACACCGAATAAAAATCAAAAGCTTCCGTTGCCGGAGTCCCAGACTGAATGAAGCTCGTCTATATGGATGGTGCCGAAAACACCTTTATCATAGTTGATTGCCTCAATGAACGGAGTTCATTTCGTAAAGCGCCGAATGCTCCAGAGGATAGAGCCGAATGGACGAGGTCCCTCTGTTTGAAAGTGCCAGGCTTTTTGCCAGACGGAGTCGTTTTTTTAGAGCCTCAGACCACGGGCTTGCTGCCGCTGAATCAAGCCCAGTTTGTTTGGGACTTTTACAACGCCGACGGCAGCAACAGCGAATTTTGTGGGAATGCTGCACGCTGTGCTGCGGCCTATTATCAACAACGAGTTCAGGCCATTTCAAAAATTATTTTTCAAACACGAGCCGGTGTCTGTGAAGCAGAAGTTTTTGCAGACCCGGGCGGAAGTCCTCAGCTGAAGCAAGTCCGCGTTCGCATGCCTCGCGCGGCCGAAACTCCGATTCTGCTTGCTGCTGCAGAGGCGGAGGGTCATGAGGCCTATTTTGTGGATTCTGGAGTTCCGCATATCGTCGTGCCTGGAGCAGCGGATGTTGTGCTGGCAAAAAAACTAAGACCACCCACGCTCAAGCGTCCCCGCGGAGCAAACGTTACTTTTGTCGAAAAAATTCCGCCAGAATCCAAAGGCTTCTTGGCGCGCTTTAGCGCCGTCAGCTTTGAAAGAGGCGTCGAAGGATTTACTCGGGCCTGTGGTACGGGTGCTGTTGCTGCGGGCCTTTACCTGTCAAAAATTCGAAATGAAGTTGGGATTCTTGGCTTGCAAATGCCAGGAGGACTGCTTTTAGTGGATATTCAAGACTCGGGGCAGGTTTTTTTGCAGGGACCGACTCGGCTGCATTTTCAATTAGAGCTTCAATAGCGGAGGAAAAAAGAATGACTCAGGCAAAAAAAATTCATGGCGCTATCACAGCCCTCGTCACGCCCTTTAAAGGTGGACAGGTGGATTATGCCTCTTTAGAAAAGCTAATTCATTTTCAGCTGGCAAAAGGCATCGAAGGATTTGTTGTTCACGGAACGACCGGCGAGTCCCCCTGCGTGACGGACTCAGAAAAAGAAAAAATATTTGGCTTCATAAAAAAATTGGTTCCTGCCGATTTTCCTCTGATTGTCGGTACGGGCACGAATTCCACCGCAGACACAATTGAAAATACAAAACGGGCTCAGGTTTGGGGGGCAGATGCAGCATTGGTTGTCGTTCCTTACTACAACAAACCGCCGCAGCGGGGATTGTTTGAACATTTTACGGCGGTTGCGAAGTCTTCGGAGCTTCCCATTTTACTTTATAATGTGCCGTCGAGAACGGTTGCTGGTTTGCAGTTAGAAACAATTTTGAGTCTCAGCCCAAACCCAAAGATTATCGGGATCAAAGAAGCTACTGGGGACTTGAAGCTTGCGGCGGCGATCCGCGCAGGTGCACGCAAAGATTTCCTTTTGCTTTCCGGGGACGACGGAAGCTATGAAGGCTTCCGGCAAGTCGGCGGGGATGGAATCATTTCGGTGGGCTCGCACATTCTGCCTGCAGAGTTTGTGAAGGGTCAGATAGAAAAGTTTCTCCCCGCAATTAACGCTCTTTATTTAGAGGCAAATCCCATTCCAGTGAAGAAAGCTCTGCAGCTAATGGGAATCATCGAGTCCGCAGAAATGCGGTTGCCCCTGGTGGAGATGGATGGTGCGCTGGCAGTCCAACTCGGCGAAGAACTGAAAAAAGCCGGTCTACTTAAGTAGATAAGGAAGAAAAGCGATGAGACTGAAAGTGGGCGTTGTCGGCGCTTCCGGCCGAATGGGCCAAGAAGTTGGAAAAATTCTTAACACGCATCCGCGATTGGTGCCTGAAGTTGGCCTTGCTTTAGAAAGCGAAGTGCAAGGCTTTCAAAGATCCTGTCGTCTCGAGGAGCTGGATGAGTCATTTGGTCTTGCTGGATTGATTGATTTTAGTGTTCCCGAAACTGTGGAAGCCACCGCTTTGGTCGCACAAGAATTAGGCCTCCCTGTTGTTATGGGAACCACAGGTCTATCTGCAGCACACCACGCGCTCATTCAGGAGGCCGCAGAAGAAATTCCGTTTTTTTGGTCACCCAACATGAGTCTCGGCGTGGCCTTACTGCTGCGTTCACTGAAAGCCCTTCGGCCGGACTCAAGCTATGATGTCCATATCGAAGAAATTCATCATCGCCACAAAAAGGACCAGCCTTCCGGAACAGCAAAACTCATTCATTCACAAATTGAAACCGCATGGAATCGTAGCGTTCAAGCTCCGCAGTCGATTCGTGGTGGCGGAGATTTTGGAACTCATACTGTGCGTTTGATGGGCTCATCGGAGACTTTGACTTTCACGCATCAGGCCTTGAATCGTTCGGTGTTTGCAGAAGGCGCAGTGTCGGTCTTAGAATGGTTGCTCCGGCAAAAGCCGGGACTCTATGGCTTTGATGATTTTTTTGGTGGAAAGGAAGAGCGATGAAATTTTTTATTGATACCGCCGATCTTGAAGAAATTAAGCTGGCGAATCGCTACGGCAGAATTGATGGCGTCACAACGAATCCGTCTTTAGTTGCGAAAGTGAAAAAGCCTTTCAAAGAAATCATCAGAGAAATCTGCAAAGAGGTTCATGGACCTGTTTCTGCAGAAGTGATTTCGCTCAAATCAGATGAAATGGTTGTTGAGGGCCGTGAGCTTGCAAAAATTGCGGACAACGTGGTGGTAAAAGTTCCCCTCACTGACGAGGGGCTGATTGCAGTCAAAAAATTCACGGCTGAGGGAATTCGAACCAATGTGACATTGTGTTTTTCTCCCCTCCAGGCCTTACTGGCTGCAAAGGCGGGAGCAAGCATGATCTCCCCCTTTGTGGGACGGCTGGATGACATCGGCCAAAGCGGAATGGATGTCGTCGCACAAATTCTAGAAATCTACGGAAAATATGACTTTGAAACTGAAGTGCTCGTGGCCAGCGTTCGGCATCCTGAACATATTCTGACGGCGGCGCTGATGGGCGCTCATATAGCAACCCTTCCCTATAAAACAATGATGCAGCTGTCTCAGCATCCTCTCACTGACAAAGGCTTAAAGGCCTTCTTGGATGATTGGGCGAAGGCAACACAGTAATAGGAGCTCAATGGAAATCAGAGGGCTTAAGTTTTTCTTTGCTCTGTGGCTAGCGATGATTTTGACTAGCGGCTGTGCCACGGATGGGCATATGATTACCAATTCCAATCGATCCATGAAGGAAATTCGCGCTGCCTTTGTGAACGCCGCCGGTGAGGCGCGGAAAGAATCTGAAAACCGAAGGACTTTTTACTCTGAGTATTTTCCTAGAAACCCAGATGCTAATTTTAAGCCGACGAAATCTAAAGAAAGACTTTATGGCCGTTTTACGATTTTGGGTGATCGAAGGCCCTACGAGATCCAAGTCGAGGTCGTGGTCGAGGAAAAAGTCGACGAAGGCTATGAAGAAACTGGAGTTGATGAAGACCTATCCCATGAGCTAGCTAATCAGCTTAAAAAAGAGCTTATCAAAAGTAGTGAAGGTCGTAATGTCATTGACGACTTCCGTCCATTTTAGAATGCTGAAGATATATGTCTGGGTTGAGTCTTGCTCTACCTATTTTAAAGCCTTTGCGGGGATTGTCTCATCTTTCCCTATTGTGTGTTGTCGGCATGGGCTGCCTTCTCTTTTCGACAAAAAAAGCAACACAGCTTCATGCTGTGCAAATTTCGAAGGTCCTCACGATTCAGTCGTCGCTCAGATCCCCGGCTAGACAAGCTTTTGATTCGCTATTTTCTCGGCGTCCGGTGGAGGCTCGAAACCCTGCCCGCTTTGTTTTGCTTCAAACTCATTTGGATTCAGGCGACGAACTATCCATTGCTGGACACCGTTTGTTTCTAGAACCCCTTCGCATCAGTCGAGCGGATTTTGAAGAATCGAAAAGCGAACAGACTGCGCAAAGCGATTCTGTCGAATTGACAAGACCGCTGCCTGAGCAGGCGCAGCTTGCGAAGGTGCTTCGAGAAAAGACCGAAGAAGAATCTGCTGTTCAGCTGCAGAAGGATCGAGGGCAGCGCGAAACTGAATTGATGAACGGTCTGACCGAAAGTCAGAGGCTTTTGGTGGCTCGCGCGCAAATGCAGAACCCAAATTTTCTTGAGGAAGCGACCCTCAAATCAACAGAAGAAATTTTACAGGAAAAAGCAGAAAGCTTAGCCGCACAAATTGGACCAGCTATGGGAGCTACTGCGGCAGTCGTTAGCGCGGGCGATGGTGTGGATCATCGACGCCCCTTTCAGCAAGCCAGCCATCAGCAAGAAAAATCTGCCGCTCATCAGGCCAGCTACCAAGTGCAAGGAGAGATCAACATACCTGCGGGTGCGGGTGTTGCGATGCTCAATGGATTTAGCCTAGAGGTTTACTGGCTGAATGAAGGTGTGGTGCAGGCAACGGGCACCGTCGATCATGACTACAAATATGGAATTACGATCACCGAACTTTCCGGTTATGTGGTCGCTCGACTTTACGATCACGGCGGTAAAGTCGTTGCTTCTGCACAGAAAAGACTTTCGCCCATTGATTCTAGCAAAAAATTACAGACCGCACATCTTGAGCTTCGAAACCGTAATCAAGTGGAAGTTGCCTACCGAGGTTTAAAGAAAAAGCAGCCGATCTATTTGTTGAATGGCGCTACCGGCGATGAGCATGAAACCAGTGAGAACAATCAGATGCTGGAAGGAATTCGGGAAGATTCCATTGTTGGCATTAGGGGGGCCTCTTCAGGTTATTACCCAATGCTTGGAATCAGTCGAGCGGGGCAAAAGAAAGAGCTTGGATTTTTCACCACAAAAACCGTAGAAACCTTATTGGAAATTATAAATCAGGAAACTTTGGCAAGCACGAGGCCCCAAAATAATTCCATCGTGTGGGGCAAGCTGACTTTGGAGGGAAAACCCGTCGAAGGCGTGAGGGTCGAACTGGAAGGTTTTCCTGACGAAAAAGCGCTTTATTTTAACAACGCATTTGAAGCTTTTTATTTTCCGAATCGGGAGCTCCAGGCTTCATCTCAAAACGGATTGTTTGCATTTGCTCATCTGCCCCGAGGGGTCTATGCGGTGAAAGCCTACCGCGGAGAAACTTTTTTCGGTCATGGAGTCGTCGAGGTGGATGATCGCACTTTGAGTAGCCTGGATATTCAAGGAACTCGTCTAAGATACCATGCCCATGTTAAAGCTTTTGATGCCTTTGCGGGGAATGCCCTTGCCGCACACGTTGAACTTCAAAGTCTTGAAAAAGGCCTAAGGGTGGATGGGTACGCGAGACCTGCTCTTCCGGCCAACTCTCAATTTGCTTTTTTTCAGGCGACTTTTGAAAGCTCAGAGTACTTGCCGACACAGGGCAGTTACAGCAATGACAATGAGGCAATCTTGATTCCCGGAATTCAGACGGAATGGGTTCGGCAAGTGCAACAGTCGCAGCGGGTTTCCTATGTCCCGGAAACGGGAATCATAGTTGTGTTTACACCGACTAAAATTCAGGCTGTATCGCTTCCTCACAACGAAACAGGCCGGGCACAATACACTCAGATCGTCTATTTCGATGCTCAAGGTGTGCCGTCCCGCGAATCTTCTGCAGGAGGAGGCTTCCTCATTTTCAATGTCGAATCAGGCAGTCAGACCGTGGTGGTCGAAGAAACTTCGGGAATGCTGAACTCTGTTTATCTGCCCATCACACCGGGCTGGGCATCAGCTGCGAAACTAAATTTTTAAAATAGTCTCCGCGTTTTTCAAAAGACCCAAACTCATCCAGGCTGGAGCCTCCGGGACTCAGTAATATAATGTCCCCTGGCTCAGCTTGTTTCTTTGCCTCTTCAACGGCGAGAGCCAACCGATCAAAGACCGGTCCCTCAAGACCGCTCAATGCTTTGGCTTTCAGAGCGAATTCTCCGAAAAAGAGGAACTGAATTTTCGCAGGATTGCTGTCTGAGGAATTCTTCAGCTGAGAAAGGTTTTGCCAGGGTAGATTTTTATCCCTGCCGCCCAGCAAAAGCAGGATCTTGTGCCCTTCAGTCAGTCTTTCTTTCACCGTAGCGACCGCTTGAATGACGGATTCCATGGTGGTTGCCTTACTGTCGTTGATGTATTGGACTCCGTTGATAAGACCACAGTTTTCCACACGGTGAGCAAGGCCCTGAAATAGAGCCAAACTCGGACCGAGATGTTGAAGACCTAAACATTTCAAAAGTTGATAAGCCATCGCGATATTGTCTCGATTGTGGGCTCCAAGCAGCGGCGATTTTGTATAGAGGTCCTGGGGAACTGTTGAATCCCTATGATCTGTCCAATAACATTTTTCCCAGGGGATGTCGGGCTTCGAAGAGTTTTGATTTTTGAAGCGATCTTCAAAAAAACTCTCTAAGTCACCACTGGTTTTATTCAGAATGATGGGACCCTTCGACTTTTGGAGGAGGGACCATTTAGCCAAAAAGTAATCCTGCTTTGTCGGGTATCTTTCCAGATGATTGGACAATAGAGAGGTAAGAATTGTTCCGTGAGCAACCAAAGAGGGAAAGTTTTCAAGTTGATAAGAAGAAAGTTCCAGCACAATGTACTTGGCCCGAGGACGTATTCCCTCAAGGACGTCTGCAACATAATCCGCCAGAGGGAAGCCAAAGTTTCCGCCGATAAAGGCGTTGGGGTCTTCTGTTTTTAGAGCCGTATGCAGGAGGGCCGCAACCGTGCTTTTGCCCACGGAACCCGTCACGCACAAAACCTGCTCTTGTGTCAGAAAGTTCCAGGCGATTTCAAGTTCGCTGGTCACTTTCCCGCCTTGCTGAATAAATTTTTGGATTTCGGGCTTCGCAAGTGGAACACCAGGGGAGACCACAAGAGTTCTTATGTCCGAGTCCTTCAAAAATTCACCTAAGGATAGACCCTCAGGTAGGGATTTTTCATCGAAGAGGAAAATCTGATTTTTTGGCAAGCTGCTTTGCCTCAAGAGGCGAAGAGTTGCCAGACCAGTTAGACCTTTTCCAAATATTCCGACGGGTGCATCCATCTTCAGGTTCATCTTTACCCTCAATTCAAGCTAAGATAGCTAGAAGTTCCAGTGGAGGGAACTCCTTTGCTAGAAAAAAGCAGAACTTTGTTTACCGCGATAATTAGCGATTTGCACCTCTGCGAAGCGGAGCCTCGCAATGAGAAATTTCCACTCTGGAAAAAGTACAAAACCGAGGAGTTTTTCTTTGATGACACCTTCGGTGACTTCCTTCGACATCTTGAAGAAAAGTCCGATGGACAACAGGTGGAGCTGGTCCTCAATGGGGATATCTTCGACTTCGATAGTGTGACCAGCGTGCCTGATCAACCAGACTTTCGTGTGAGCTGGCTAGAAAAGCGGCGGGGATTGTTTCCTCGGCCGGAGCGTGCCCGCTATAAAATGACCCAAATCATCCGGCATCACTCTGAATTTTTTGAGCACCTGCGCGCGTTTATTCAGCGAGGTCACAAGGTCGTCCTTATTGCCGGAAATCATGATGTGGAATTGCATTTTCCCGAAGTCAGAGAAGTGCTCTTTGAACGATTGAAGCTGGGTATGGAGGCCCAGCGCCGGTTTCGTTTTTGTGAGTGGTTTTATATTTCGGGTAAGGACACCCTGATCGAACATGGCAATCAGTACGACCCTTACTGTCTTTGTGAAGACCCGGCTCAACCCTTTTTGCAAGGCTATAACTACAAAATGATCCGTCTTCCCTTCGGAAATTTAGCAACCCGCTATCTTGTGAACGGCATGGGATTTTTCAATCCTCACCTGGAAAGCAATTACATTATGAGCCTCGGGGCTTACGTGCGTTTCTTCTTCAAGTATATGCTTCGGGCCCAACCCCTCATCATCTGGACTTGGTTTTGGAGTAGCGTGGTCACACTTTACTTTTCAGCAATCGATCGTTTTCGTTTGCCCATTCGAGAACCTCTGGCCATCGAAGATCGCATTGAGGACATCGCCAAAAGATCCCAGGCAACGCCGCGAATGGTGCGAGAACTAAAAGAACTTTTCGTGGCGCCAGCAAATGCAAACCCCTTTTTGATTGCTCAAGAGCTTTGGCTGGATCGGGCTTTCCTTTTGGTATTTACCGTCATTTTAATCGTGTGGCTGAATGGCTTGATTCAGCAAGTCGCTGATGCCTCGGTGCTTTGGATGATTGTCCCCATTCTTGCACTGCTGCCCTTTTTTCTATTCTATAGTAAGTCCTTGATTTCGAAAGTGAGTAAATACAAGGAGCCTGACGAACAAATCCTCACCACAGCGGGTATGATTACATCAGTTGGCCGAGTGGTCTATGGTCACACTCATAAGGTGAGGCATGAATTGATCGGCTCCATTGAGCATCTGAATGCGGGCTGTTGGTCGCCTGCTTTCAAAGATGTGGAATGCACCCAACCCATTGATCAGAAAACTTTTGTTTGGATTGAAGGCGATGGGATTTCACCGCGGACGGCGAAGTTATTAAAATTCGTTAATAGATCATCAAAAGAAATCTTGTAATGCGGCGTGTGCCCAGTAAACTCGTTGTCAGGTGTGCTGGCGTATGTCAGTCTTTTTTATGGATATCAAGGATTTAAGGGGGATCACTCTATGGCAGACGTACTCGTCGTAACAAGCAAAGTAAAAAAACTCATTAAAGAAAAAGGCGATATGAACACTTCGGCAGAGACCATTGCCGTTTTGAGCCAAGCGATTGAACGGCTTTGCTTGAAAGGCGTCGAATCTGCAAAGGCGGATGGTCGTAAGACCGTGATGTCTCGGGACATCGTTATTGATCACCTTTAGTTTTGATTTAGCAATTGCTGAAGGGCTTGCCAGTCGAGGACTTGCACGCCCAGCTTTTCAGCTTTTTCCAGCTTTGATCCTGGGTCGCTTCCGACCACTAAATAATTGAGCTTTGCGGATACAGAACTTAGAATTTTTCCACCGGCCCCCTCAATGAGGGAATGGGCTTCGTCTCTTTTTACAGGCAAGGTTCCCGTTACTAAAAAACTCATTCCCGACAGGTGACCTGAAGTTTTTTTCTCGGCCTCGAGCTGAAGACCCACTTCAGTGAGTTGATCCAGTTCCTGTGTATTTGCTGGATTCTTTAACCACTTAATAATTGAGACTGCCACTTTTTCACCGATGTCGGGTATTTGCAAAAGGGTGTCCATATCGGCTTTTTCGAAGGCCTTGAGGCTTTTAAAATGATTCGCGAGTTCCTTTGCGGTTTGCTCGCCCACAAAACGAATTCCCAGCCCATGAATCAGGCGAGCAAGTGTTGTTTTTTTGCTTTTCTCGATGCTCGAAAGCAAATTTTCGATGGATTTTTTTCCCTGCCTGTCCAGCTGCTGAAGCTTGGCTTCGTCCAGGCGATACAGGTCGGAAAAGCTTTTAACTAATTGATGGTCCGCAAGCTGCTCGATGAGGCGGTCGCCAAGTTTTTCAATATTCAGGGCCCTTCGAGACACGAAATGTTTAAGTCCTTCCCTGAAGACCGCAGGACATTTCGAATTGGTGCAGCGAAGAATAATTTCTCCATCGGCCAACTGCACCGCACTTTTGCAGACGGGGCACTCCGTGGGCATTTCAAAAGCTTTGCTGCCAGCGGGCCTTTTTGAAAAATCCACCGAGACCACTTCTGGAATCACGTCACCAGCTCGCTGAACGATCACTGTGTCGCCGATGCGGACATCTTTTCGGGAAAGTTCCTGCGCATTATGAAGAGTGGAGTTGGTGACTGTAACCCCGCCGACCTTTACGGGCCTCATCACGGCAACGGGGGTCAGCGCGCCCGTGCGGCCCACTTGAATTTCAATTTGTTCAACGAGGGTGACTGCTTGTTCTGGCGGATATTTCGCCGCCGTTGCCCAGCGAGGACTTCGCGCCAGCATTCCCAAATCTTCTTGAAGGCGCCAAGAATTTACCTTGATCACCGCACCATCAATTTCAAAAGCCAGGCTTGGGCGAAGGCGCTGAAGCTGCTCATAATACTCCACCACTGCTTCGGCGCCGCTGCAGATTTTTCTCAATGAAAAGTTTTGATGAGAATCTAAAAGCGGAATCCCCCAAGCTTGCAGCTGCTTTTCGAATTGTTCCTGCGATTCGAATTGAGTGCCTTCGATCGCTCCGTTGCCGTAAGCAAAAAATTTTAGTGGCCTTTTTGCAGTGATTTTAGAATCCAGCTGCCTCAAGGTTCCAGCCGCTGCGTTTCTTGGATTTGCGAAAGGTGGTTCTTCAAGTTCTTCTTGGACCTGATTGAGCTTTTCAAAATCAGCCTTGAGCATGAGAACCTCGCCGCGAACTTCAAGAAGCTCCGGCGGATTTTCTGCTAACAAGCGCAGAGGAATGTTCTTAATGGTCTTAATGTTAGCAGTGACATCTTCGCCCACGGCACCATCACCACGAGTCAATCCTGTAGTCAATTGTCCCTGCTCGTAAATGAGCTCGATGGCGAGACCATCCAGCTTAGGCTCGCAAAAATATTCGATGGGCTGTTCGCTCAGGAGCTGCTTTTTGACTCTCGCATCAAAGGCCTGGATCTCATCTGCAGAGTAGCTGTTCGCCAGCGAAAGCATAGGAGTGCGGTGAGTTTTCTTTGAGAAAGCTTCGAGCGGAGCTCCGCCAATTCGAACCGAGGGTGAATCCTCGCTTTTCAGTTCTGGATGAGCTTCCTCGATTGTGAGCAGTTCGCTAAATAGCTGATCGAATTCGAAGTCGGAAATCTCAGGACGATCCAAAGTGTGATAAAGATAGTTATGGCGATGGATATGGGCCGCGAGTTCGGCGTGACGTCTTTTCTTGGCCTTAGGTTCGGAATTCATGCTCTTGTTGTCTCAAAGACTTCCTAGATTTTCAACCGACGAAGTTGCCTTCTCGAGGCCTATTGAATAGAAAGAATTGGTGCCGCTGAATTTTTGAAAGGACAATCGTCTATGTCGAATGATCTGAGCCCGGAAGTGATTCAAAAAATTGCAGGCTTGGCTCGGCTGAATGTCGAGCCCGCGGAGAGTCAGCTTTATTCCCAGCAGCTGACACAGGTGCTGTCTTTTTTTCAGCAAATTGCCGCAATTAACACGGAGGGAGTCGAGCCTCTGATCACCCCCACTGAAGTTGAGATGATTTGGCGAGAAGATGCCTCAGTCAAGCCACTGGCTGTGCAGGAGATCCTCGCCAATGCTCCGGATAAAACAGGAAATCTTTTTACCGTTCCACCGGTAGTGTAGGATCGTATGGAGATCACAAATTTATCAATCAGCGAAATAGCCTCTCAAGTTCAGCAGAAAAAAATGAGCGCACACGAGGTTGCAAGCGCCTTTGTAGGGCGAATCGAGAAATATGATTCTAAAATTAATAGTTATGTCTTGCGGAATGAAGAAATTCTGAACGAGGCAAGGGGCCTAGATCAGCGGCTGGCCAAAGGCGAAAAGCTCGGTCCCCTGGCCGGCGTCCCCTTAGGGATCAAAGATATTTTTTGCACCCGTGGCTTAAGAACGACGGCTTGTTCGCGCATTCTTGGAAACTTTGTGCCGCCCTATGACTCCACTGTGATAGCAAAACTTAAAAATGCTGGAGCCCTGATTCTGGGCAAGCTCAATATGGATGAGTTCGCGATGGGGTCTTCCAATGAAACCTCGGCCTTCGGTCCGGTGAAAAATCCATGGAAGCTGAGTCACGTGCCCGGGGGTTCCAGTGGAGGTTCAGCCGCAGCTCAGGCGGCAAGATTGTGCGCTGGAGCTTTGGGCACAGACACCGGGGGCTCCATCCGGCAGCCTGCAAGTTTTTGCGGGGTGGTCGGAGTGAAGCCCACTTACGGCCGCTGCAGTCGATATGGGATGATTGCATATGCTTCTTCTTTGGATCAAGCGGGGCCAATGACAACAACAGTGGAGGATGCAGCCCTCATGTTAGAGGTAATGTCGGGTGCCGATTCCTTGGATCAGACAACAGCCCAAGTTGCTGTACCAACTTTTTTTCAAAGTCTCACTGAGAACGTCAAAAGTCTTCGGGTGGGAGTACTCAAAGAATTTATGGCCGACGAAGGTGGTCTTCATCCCGACACGCAAAAAACAATTCTTGCTGCGGTGGAGGCCCTGCGGAAAGCTGGCGCTATCATCACAGAAGTATCCGTTCCTTTGGCGGCGATGTCCGTCCCTATTTATTATCTTGTGGCAAGCTCGGAAGCTTCAAGCAATTTATCACGCTATGATGGAGTGAAGTACGGTCACCGCGCCCAGTTCACATCTTTGGCGGGATTATCCTTAGATGATTTTTACAAACGTACGCGAGGTGAGGGCTTTGGGCCCGAGGTCAAGCGGCGAATTATGCTAGGGACCTTCTGCCTTTCTTCAGGTTACTATGATGCCTATTATATAAAGGCCAGTCAGATTCGAAGGCTGATTCGCGAACAGTATCTTCAGGCTTTCCGAGACTGCGATGTGATTTTGAGTCCAGTTTCAACATCGCCAGCTTTTGCAGAGGGCGCCCGTATTGAAGATCCTTTGGCGATGTATTTAAACGATGTTTTTACAGTATCAACTAATTTGGCAGGACTTCCGGGAATGAGTGTTCCCTTTGGTTTGTCGAGCGAAGGACTACCGATTGGAGTCCAGCTTCAGGCGGCACATTTTGAAGAACAAAAAATGCTGAATGCTGGCTTTGCCTTGCAGCAGGCCTCAACACTAAAGGGGCAATTGGCAAATGACTACCTCTAAGAAATTCGAGGCAGTGATCGGCCTTGAGATCCATGCGCAGCTAAAGACTCACAGCAAAATATTTTCGACAGACCCAACCAATTTCGATGCCGGTGACAATGAAAACACTTCGCCTGTCAGTGTGGGAATGCCGGGAACTTTGCCAGCAGTGAATAGAAAAGTGATCGAGTCATCGATCAAGGCGGGCCTTGCGCTGAATTGTCAGATTAAAAAGAAGTCTGTTTTTGCTCGGAAAAATTACTTTTATCCAGACCTGCCGAAGGGCTACCAGATTTCACAATATGATCTTCCGATTTGTGAAAATGGCTCGGTGAAAATTCATGTCGATGGACAAGAACGCGTGATCTCCGTGACTCGCGCGCATATGGAAGAAGACGCGGGAAAGTCGACCCATCACGGGGACTACACTCTCATCAATTACAACCGTGCGGGTGTGCCCTTGCTAGAAATTGTCTCCGGCCCGGATTTACGGACTCCGCAGGAGGCCGGCGAATATGCCCGAGTCGTTCGGCAAATTTTGCGCTATGTTGACGTTTGTGATGGAAACTTAGAAGAGGGTTCGCTGCGCTGTGATTGCAACGTGAGTGTTCGGCCCATCGGCCAAAAAGAATTTGGAACAAAAGTTGAAATTAAAAACGTGAACTCCTTTCGCTTTGTCGAGAAAGCGATTGAGTTTGAAATCGAAAGACAGATCGAAGCTATTGAACGCGGCGAAAAAATTATTCAAGAGACTCGCTTGTGGGACATGGATCGAAACCGTACTTTCTCGATGCGCACCAAAGAAGACGCCCAAGATTATCGCTATTTCCCAGATCCGGATTTGTTGCCGGTGGTGCTCAGTGACGAGCTTATTGGAAAGATCAAAAGCACTTTGCCCGAGCTGCCGCAGGCACGGATGGAAAGATTTGGTAGGCAGTTTGGTATTTCTGAATCTGCAGCGGGAGTTTTGACCGCTGAAAAAGAAATTGCTGAGTATTTCGAGGCCGTCACCGCCGCTTGCGATCATGCGAAGGCCGCTGCAAACTGGATCATGACCGAGCTTTTGCGCGAACTGAATCAGGCTCAGAAAGCCATTTCCGCTTCGCCAATTTTGCCAGCTGCCCTTGGAAAAATGATTCGCATTATCGATTCAGGGGAGATTTCTGGCAAAATGGGAAAGACCGTTTTCCAAGAAATGTGGGATACGGGGAAAGATCCTGAGGCAATCATAAAAGACAAAGGCTTGGTGCAAATCTCGGATCGAAATGAAATCCGGCGTTTGATCTCGGATGTGCTTTTGATCAATCAGCAACAGGTTGCCGATTATCGCGGGGGTAAGAAAAAGCTTTTTGGCTTTTTTCTTGGTGCCGTTATGAAGGCCACCCAAGGCCAGGTCAATCCAGATCTTGCCAATGAAGTTCTGCTCGAGCTGTTGGAAGAGAAATGAAGGTTGCTGCGCTTGATCTTGGATCGAACACATTCATTTGCCTTATCGCCGAGGTTGAGAATGCTGCCATTTCAAATATCTATTATGACTCTGTGGAGCTGGTGCGATTAGGCGAAGGCGTTTCCGCGACAAAAAAGTTTTCTGGGGCCGCACTTCTTCGCGCGGAAGCTGCTTTGGAGAAATTCTCCCTTCAGATCCGGCAAGAAAGTCCCGCTAGGGTGCGCGCTGTTGCAACGGCCGCCGCGCGATCCGTCGATAATCCTGAGGCGCTTCTTGGTTTGTGCCAGCGGTTCAATATTCCATTGGAAATCATCAGCGGCGATAAGGAAGCTCAAGTGACTTTCCGTGGTGGTCTTTCGGGCCTGAAGACAATTCCCACCCGCTCCCTGATGCTAGATATTGGCGGAGGCTCGACTGAATTTATCGCTGGAAATCTGCGAAATATTTTGCAAAAGAAATCTTTGCCGATAGGTGCGGTGAAACTCACAGAGCAATTCCCTTGGCCTTTTGCGGAAAAACCTCCTTTGGGCCTGGTCGATCAAATGCGTTCGCGCATTCGTGATCAGCTTGGGGAGCTAGGTAAGGACTTTGATTCTTCAGAGCAGTCAGCTATTGGAATCGCCTTGGCGGGAACGGCTGCAGAGCTTGGTCGCCTCGAAGGCTTTCGTATAACAGGACAGCTGGCCTTTGATTCAGAATTAATTAATCGTATGAAGCTGGATCGCGAGAGCTTAGACTATTGGTGCAAGGTTCTTGCTTCGACGGCTCCGGCTGGACTGGTTTCTAAATATCAGGTTCAGCCAAAACGTGCGGACGTTTTGCTTGCGGGCTGTTTGATTCTGCAGGAGGCCCTCACTTCTCTGGGGCTGGCCGAATGGCAGGTCTCCACCCGAGGGATTCGTTTTGGAGCAGCATTAGAGATTGCGGAGGAAAAATGAAAATCGCGAGCAGAACAACGGCTGGAAGAGGAACTGGTGGAGGAAGAAAGCATAAAAAACTGTGGATCAGTTTTTTATTAACTTTTTTCCTGACCCTCGTGGGGATGAGTGCGCAACCAGGCTGGGCCTTCGCGAAAAATCCGGCTCCTCCCCCACCTTTGGCATCAACTAAAGTCGTGTTCGCTAAGAAAACTTTAATTCTCGGCAAACAAACATTGAAAGTCGAAATTGCCGACACGGAAGAAAAGTCTGCGCAGGGCCTGATGTTCCGCAAGCAGTTGCCTGAAGGTGAAGGTATGATTTTTATCTTTGCAGAAGAAGAGCCTCGCAGTTTTTGGATGAAAAACACTTTTATTCCTCTCTCCATTGGTTTTTTTGACAGTCAAAAAAAACTAGTAGAGTACTTTGATATGGAGCCTACGAAGTCGGAAATGGATTTAAGCCCCCCCTCTTATAGTAGTAAGAAGGCTGCAAAGTATGCCCTCGAGGTGCCAAAAGGATGGTTTCAGAAACATAAGATTCCCATCGGGACTAGTTTTGAACTGAAATAAATCCGACTTCTGTCGCGAAACCGAAGTCCCCTGGGCCTAAGGAAGATCTTCTGTTTGGCAGGCACTCTTTCCTATGATGCAATAGCCTAGAGACAGAATGTCTCTAATATTAATCAAGGAAGAGTCATGAAGGTGAATAAGCTAGTTGTTGCTTTGATGCTTCTCGGCCTGATCGGCTTCAGTGGATGTAGTTCCAGTGAGTCTCAGGAGGACGAGATTCAGGCCACTGATGAAGTAACTGCAGATTCTCAACCATCGGAAGAAGGTGCGACCGAAGAGGCCGCCGCAGACGGAGGCGGTGAGCTTCCAGATTCTTCGATGGAGGGAGATGCATCCATGGCGGACTCGGGATCTTCCGAGCTACCACCTGAAACCCCTGTGGACTCTTCGGCCATGCCATCTGATGGAACTGATCCGAATGCGACCATGGCTGCCACCGATGCCCCTCAAGAACAAGCTCCACCGCCCGAGGCTCCTGCTCCCCTTGTCCCGGCGGATGACGGATCTTCTGCTGTTCCTGCCGAAACGGCAAATACAGAAACACCAAGTCCGGAAACCCCCAGCTCTGATTCCACTTCCTCGGCCTCAGCGGCTGCTTCAGATTCCTCTGAACCTTCAGAGCCGAAGCCAAAAGCCTCATTAAAAAAGATCGAAAAAATTCCCTTCAAACGAGGCGGGCAACTGTTGAATGCGGTCTACATCGCGCGCCCTAAGGACACTTACAAAAAAATTGCTGAAAATATTTACGGTGATGCAGGTCGGGCGAAAGATATAAAAAAGGCCAATTCATCGATTGCGAAACCAAGACCGGGAGACAAAATTTATTATAATTCTCCCCAGCGACCGACCGATGAGACTGTCGTTAAAAATTACTTTGAAGATTCGGGAGCCTCTCCCCAGGTCTATGTAGCCAAAGAGGGCGACGACCTAAAAAAAGTAGGTCAAGAGCTACTCAGCTATGATCAAGCATGGAAAGAGCTTTGGGTTACCAATGACTTCGACGAAAAAGGGACGCTCGCTCCTGGAACGGAAATCCGCTATTTCGCGCTAGCGGCACAGCCCGCTGAGGCGCCGAAAGCAAATGATGTCGCCGCAGCGAATGTGCCTGCAGATGCCGGGACGCCACCCCCGCCACCACCGACAGACGAACTTCCGCCTCCGACAGATCCTTCGATGGATTTTCCTCCTCCGCCCACAGATGCGGGTGTTCCTCCCGCAATGGAAGAAATTCCGCCTCCAATGGATGCTTCTGCTCCACCTCCACCTCCCGCAGACTATCCTCCACCTCCACCGCCACCCGTTGAGCCTCCTCCTCCGCCACCACCGCAAGCCGTGGCAGAAGATGGAAGTCCAGTCGAAGGCGACGCCGCTGCTGAAGGCGGAATGGATAGTGAAACGATGACTTCATTGGCAATTGGAGTGGGCATTCTTGCTGCTGGAGCTGGAGCCCTGGTCGTTTTAAGAAAGCGTCGTCAGCAAAAAGAAATGGCCCAGGCATTTAACGACTCGCAGGTTGGCACTTAATCAATATTCGCAAATCAACCTTTGCCCTCACCGAAGTTGAAAAAGAAAAGGCGCACATTTGGTGCGCCTGATATTTGCCAAATCTATCTGTTCGGCAGATTGTCTTCTCTGGAAATAATTCTTTAGGCAACTTTCTTAAAAATCTGATCTAAAATTCCGCGACAGCCATCCCGTTTTGCCTCAACAAAAAAGATAAGGTCGTCGATGATCTGCACGTCGCGATTATTTTGAGGCAGGAATTTGACTCCGCAGCCATAGGAATTGTTCCAAACGACTGCTGCAGTTACTTGCCTCTCACGGCCAGCAACAGCAAAAGTGAGATTGAGTTTCTCTCCGGGTCTCATTCCTGAATCTTTATGAGCCAAAAAGGCGCCGGTGATGCTGATATTTTTTAAGAGGCCATTCGACTCCTCGCGAGCATAGCTTCGACGAAACTGAACTCCAATGTTCAGGGGCGTGCGGGGGGCGGGGTTAATTTCTGGGTTCATGTGATCTCCTCCTTGTCGTGGCGAGGGCGTAAACCTGCACTCAAAACCACGTATATAACTTATCGGCAGCTTTGAATATTTCTAGAGGGGGTCCATAAACTTAGTTCAATCAGGTGTTTAGCCTTTATTCAAAAAAGCCAAGATTGGTCTCAAATTGATAATTTCTGCTTCAATTTCAAAATTCATTTGACCAAAAGTCGGCATTTATAGAAGATGGGGCCAGTCGGAAGTCCAGGCCTTGGCCCTCCCTCTCTTTCCTCGGTGGTTCATCCCGTTGCTAGCGAAGTGCTCGCTGGGTGGGCGGAAGAACAGCTGAAGAAAATCGTAACAATAAGTTCAAAACCAGAAAGTCTCTAAGCTTATCTGGCCTAAAAATCCCCTCTAAGGAGACCCCGCTTGAGCGACAAACCCAACAACGATGCTTCCGAAGCTCCAAAAAAACGCACTCGTTCGCGTGCAGCAGCGCCGACTAGTGAAGCTGCTTCTCCCGCGGCAACAGAAGCTTCGGATTCTGCTCCGCCTTCTCGCCAGCCTCGCGAGAGCGCACCTCGTGCCCAAGCGGCATCAACTCAAAATGATAGCCCGCGTTCAGAGTCACAGCAGGAATCCCCTCGAAGTGAGCAGCCAAAATCAGAGATCAGGTCGGAAAACAGATCTGAGAATAGATCTGACAATAGAGCCGAAGCGGGACCAAATAACGCTAGCTCGATTGGAAATGCAGCACCTCCCGCGCCTGCTGCTTCTGGAGAGGGCTCTGGACCAACCCCTCATCCTCAGGGACATCAAAGTCAGCAGGAACACCGAAAACCCGAACACCGTCAAAAATATTTTGATAAGCGCGGTGGAGGCGGCGGAGGAGGCGGTGGTCATCACCGGGGGGAGCACAAAAATAATAATCAGCATTTTCAAAAGCGGGATTTCCGCGGTCACGATCGACAGCGCTCCCACAACAACCGAGACATGCATCGCGATGAAGATATGAATGAAGCGGCAATGCAAGCCGCGAACGAAGAGTTCGACCTCACAGAGGTGAATCTGACGGAAGAGGAAAAAAGTTGGCTCTCTTCAAAAGATTTGAAATCAAAAAACATCCAGCAGCTGACGGATCTTGCTACAAAGGTAAAAATTGAAAACGCTGCCGGCCTTCGAAGACAAGATCTCGTGTTCGAGATTCTTAAGCGAGCCGCAAGACTCGGCGACATTTATGGTTCCGGAGTGTTGGAGATTCTGCCAGATGGTTACGGCTTTTTAAGATCTCCAGATTACAATTACCTTCCAGGTCCAGATGATATTTACGTTTCCCCCTCTCAAATTCGCCGCTTTGGCTTAAGAACGGGCGATACAATCACAGGGACCGTGCGACCACCAAAAGAAGGCGAACGTTATTTCGCGCTTCTAAAAGTTGATTCCCTGAACTTTGAAACGGGCGAAGCGGGTAAAGATAAAATCCTCTTTGATAACTTAACGCCCCTTTATCCCAATCAACGCTTGAAGTTGGAACACAACCCTGGTGACTTTACGACTCGTGTTGTGGATCTGATGGCGCCGCTTGGAAAAGGTCAGCGCGCATTGATCGTTGCTCCGCCAAGAACAGGTAAAACTGTTTTGATGCAGAACATTGCTAATGCAATTGCAACCAATCATCCCGAGGTGAAGTTGATCGTCTTGTTGATTGATGAACGACCGGAAGAGGTCACGGATATGCTTCGCTCAGTCAAAGGCGAAGTCGTGAGTTCCACCTTCGATGAGCCACCCACGCGCCACGTTCAGGTTGCGGAGATGGTCCTCGAAAAAGCCAAACGTTTGGTTGAGCACAAACATGACGTTGTTATTTTGCTAGATTCCATCACGCGTTTGGCTCGTGCTTACAATACGGTGGTGCCTCCCAGCGGAAAGATTCTTTCCGGTGGTGTGGACTCCAACGCCCTTCATAAGCCCAAACGCTTTTTCGGCGCTGCGCGAAATATTGAGCAGGGTGGTTCCTTGACCATCATCGCAACTGCTCTGATCGACACAGGGTCACGAATGGATGAAGTCATTTTCGAAGAATTTAAAGGAACTGGTAACTCGGAAATCCACTTGGATCGTAAGCTTATGGAAAAGCGGATCTTTCCTTGTATGGACATCAATAAATCAGGAACTCGAAAAGAGGATCTGCTGATTGATAAAGGTGATTTGAATCGACTTTGGGTCCTAAGGAAAGTTCTTGCACCGATGAATGTTGTCGATGCGATGGAATTTCTGCTGGACAAACTGCATGTCGCTAAGACAAATACGCAGTTCCTGACAAGTATGAATGGATGAGTTGAGTTGGTGCTTGTTTTAATGTTCGATTTAATGTTTGTGATTGGATGACCGCTGTGTTAAACACAGTGGTTCGTCAAATCGATGGGGTGTGTCAAAATGAAAAAGGGAATTCATCCTCAGGTGAATACGGTCGTTTTTAAAGATGTCTCTTGTGACTATTCTTTTCTTGGCCAAACTACTATGAAATCTAATGAAACAGTTCAGTGGGAAGATGGCAAAACCTATCCCCTGATTAAAGTGGAGATTTCCTCAGCTTCTCACCCGTTCTTCACGGGCAAGCAAAGGGTTATGGACTCTGAAGGTCGTATCGACCGCTTTAAGAAAAAGTACGGCAAGAAATAAGTATAAATGCTCTCTAAGCTGGATGCAGTTGAATCTCGGTTCGAAGAGGTTCAGATGTCCCTTCAGAACCCCGAGATTGCCTCAAATCAATCTCGATACCGTTCATTGATGAAGGAGCTTTCTGAGCTTGAGAAAGTCGTCGTCGTATACCGACAATTCAAAGAAAAGCACAAAGAACTCGAAGATCTGAAGGTCATGGTGAACGACTCAGATCCAGAGATCCGTGATATGGCAAAGGCCGACATGCGATCTGTGCACGATGTGATTGAGTCACTTGAAAGTCAGCTCAAAATTTCGCTGATTCCTAAAGATCCCAACGACGATAAAAATATTATTCTTGAGATCCGGGCTGGAGCTGGCGGCGACGAAGCATCGCTTTTTGCCGAAGAGCTTTTTACTGCCTACGTTCATTTCTCTGGTAAGCAGGGCTGGAAGACAGACCTGATGTCGACCTCCGACGGCAATGTCGGTGGCTTTAAAGAAGTCATTGCCAGTGTTTCTGGCGAAAGTGTTTTTTCGAAATTAAAATATGAAAGCGGAGTCCATCGCGTTCAGCGAGTGCCGCAGACTGAAACTCAAGGCCGAGTTCACACCAGCACAATAACAGTTGCAGTTATTCCGGAGCAAGAATCCACGGAAGTGAAGCTGGATTGGAATGAAATTCGAGTGGACGTGACAAGATCTCAAGGTGCGGGTGGACAGTCCGTCAATAGAACGGAATCTGCCGTTCGCCTGACTCACTTGCCAACTGGAATTATTGTCTTTTGTCAGCAGGGCAAATCGCAGAATTCAAATAAGGACCTGGCCGCGAAAATTCTTTTCTCGAAACTTGTGGCGCTGGACGAGGAAAAGAAACGCAAAGAGGCCAGTGACCAGCGGCTGGCACAAATCGGAACCGGTGACCGCTCGGAACGCATTCGAACTTATAATTTTCCGCAAAGCCGTCTGACAGATCACCGCATTGGTTTTACAACCCATGCCCTCAGCGATGTGATGAGTGGTTCCCTGGATATTGTTATCGATCCGCTGATCACCCATTTCCAAGCTGAGGCTTTGAAAAACCAAGGGGCTCAATAAAGTGTCAACCCCACCGATTGGCGGAGCGGCCAGCACAGCAGTGGGGACATCCTCTGGAAAAACGCCTGTTAAAGTTCAAGAAATCTTGTCGAAAACAACTGAATTTTTCCGAACAAAAAATTTAGAAAACCCTCGCCTTGAGGCTGAGTTTCTACTTGCTGGAGCCTGGAACTGGGATCGCATTCAGCTTTATTTGAAATTCGATCAGCCCTTGTCCGAAGAAGAAATTTCTAAGGCTCGCGACTGGGTTCGGCGTCGATCCCAGGGCGAACCTTTGGCCTATATCCAGGGCCATAAGTATTTTTATAAGCGGAAGTTTCAGGTCTCCCCCGCCGTGTTGATTCCTCGACCCGAAACAGAACTCGCGGTCGAGTGGTGCTTGAATCAACTAAAAGCTAAAGAAGAAACGGCAGCTTCAACTGAGCTCGAGACCAAGCCAGCGGATCTTCCACTTTGTCCTCCGCGGCGTTTTCCAAAAAGGATTTTAGACATTGGCACGGGTTCGGGCTGCTTGGGTCTTAGTCTTCTTTCTGAGCTAGCTAGCTCAGAAGCTTTGCTGGTGGACTTATCTGATGAGGCTCTCAAAGTTGCGAAAGGGAACGCCTCCGCGCACCTTTTGAATGATCGAGCGCGCTTCGCTCTTGGGGACTTTAAAGATGTCGGCCTTCAGCTCAAAAAAGAACTCGACGAAGGGCGAATGCTGCCTTTCGATCTTATTGTTGCGAATCCCCCGTATCTGGATCGCGACGACAGCCGAGTCGAAGAAAACGTCCGCAAATACGAACCCCATCTTGCCCTGTTTGCCAATGAACAAGGCTTTCAAAAAATTAAAGAGTGGTCACAGCTAGCCCAGGGGCTGCTGAAAAAAGCTGGCATAATCTTGTTTGAAATTGGCCTTGATCAACACGATCAGGCCCTTCAGCATTTTAAAGAGGTCGGCTTCTCTGAAGTTTCTACAGTGCTGGACTATCAAGGCATCCAAAGATTCATAGTAGCTCGGAACTCAGATATATAGTTAGCACCAGTAAAAGTTAGGCGAAGTGAGAATGAAAGCAGTACAGGGCTTAGAAAGGTTCTGTGCATGGACAAAAAAGGAAATTCAATATGGATAAAATGGCAATTGTGGGCGGAAACCGTTTGTCTGGTGAAGTAGAAGTGAGTGGAGCCAAAAACTCAGCTTTGATTTTACTCTTCGCAACCTTGCTAGCAGAGGGACGACATGTTCTTAGAAATGTACCAAAATTAAAAGACGTTGAATCTGCCGAAGAGCTTTTGCGTTCTCTTGGTTGTGAAACATCATGGGATGGCCCCCTCCTCATCATCGACGTGAAGGGTGAAACCAAGCTCGAAGCCCACTACGATCTTGTTCGTAAAATGAGGGCCAGTATTCTTTGTCTGGGCCCACTTCTGGGCAGATTTGGGGATGCCGTAGTTTCTTTGCCGGGTGGTTGCGCCATTGGAACTCGGCCCATCGATCTTCATTTGGAGGGCATGAAAGCTCTTGGAGCCAAAGTTGATTTGGATCAGGGCTATGTTCGCGCCACGGCAAAAAAATTAAAAGGTGCCCAGTACGTATTTGAAACTGTCACAGTTGGCGGAACAGAAAACGTCATGATGGCGGCTAGCCTTGCGGAGGGCACGACCACTTTAGAGAATGCCGCTAAAGAACCTGAGATCGTAGACCTTGCGAATTTTTTGAATCAAATGGGCGCAAAGATCACAGGCGCAGGCAGCAGTGTGATTCGAATCGAAGGTGTTGAGAAGCTGAAGCCGCGCGGTGAATATTCTGTGATGCCCGATCGGATTGAGGCCGGAACCTTGCTTATGGCCGCAGCAATCACAGGTGGATCTGTACTTCTTAAAAAAGTAGTTCCCGAGCATTTGGAGTTCCCTTTGGCGAAGTTGAAGGAAATCGGCTTTTCAATCAGCAAAAGTGAAAACACCATTGAACTCAGATCGCCAACTTCGGGTTCAAAGACCACAGGCTGGTCCGCAATTGATATCACGACACAGCCCTACCCTCTCTTTCCGACTGACCTTCAGGCGCAGTGGATGGCTTTGATGACTTTGGCAGAGGGCACCAGCGTGATCAGTGAAACTGTTTTCGAAAATCGATTTATGCATGTGCCAGAACTCGTGCGTATGGGTGCGGACATCGCCGCCAAATCAAGAGTCGCTGTGGTTCGTGGAAAGCCAGGCTGTCTAAAGGGAGCCCCCGTGATGGCCACTGATCTGAGAGCCAGCGCCTGTCTTGTGCTTGCGGGACTTGCAGCTGAGGGGGAAACCCTAGTTCAGCGTATTTATCATCTTGATCGGGGTTATGAAAAACTGGAAGAAAAGCTGTCTCGCCTCGGCGCGAAGATTCAGCGTTTGAAGTAAAAAAAAAGCCTCGTCGGGAGGGGCCAGACGAGGCTCTATCAATCTTAAGTCATAAGTCCCAGGAGGGGATTTAGGGACTTAAACATAAGTAGGATCAGATCATTACTGAGCTGCTCCAATGATATTGAGAACAAATACAGTGGGAATCGCTTTTCCCTTTTGAGCTTGAACCGAGTGGTTTGCAACACCGGTAAAACCCATTATGACTGGCTGGATATTAGTCTTCGAAATCGCACCAATCACTTTTACGTCTAAGTTATGAAAATCTACGAAATTAATTTTTGAAGTTACAGTGACCTGAAGCTCAGCAACCACAACATCTCCAAGGATCAACTTTGCTGAATGACCATCATTTGCTGCCAGAAGAATTCCTTGAAATTCAACCACATCAAAATTTTTGAAAGAACCTGCGGGCATCGGGAAGTGACCCATGCTAGCTCGTGAAGTCATTGAGAAACCCAATACGCAGAGGATGTAGGCTCCAAGAAGAATTCTTTTTGCCCAGTTATTAAAAGTGGCTGTTTGGATGCTGCGGATGAAGTTTAAGTTTCTAATCTTTGCTAACATCTGAAAAACCCCCGTGATTGGCCGAACGGAAACTTAGAGAGCAACTTGGATGCCAAACGAAAATCGAGTCCAGATGAAAATAATCCACAGGAAAGGTGCAAAGAGGTTCCAAGCTAGGGCTTTTTTGATGGTTCCACTTCGGGTCTGGGTCCCATCGCAGCACCAATTTCGAACCGGGCCAGCACCAAAGACTGAGTTCATGGTGGCCCATGCGGTTCCGCCTCCTCAAGACTGTGAAGAAGGGACTAATATGGAAGTCAGTGAAATCACTACCTCCACCTCCCGGAGCAGGGGGGGCATCAGTTCAATGGAAGATTCTGCTGCAGTCCGGCAGAATCCTTGGGCCCTACACAACAGAGGCCGTTCTAACTTTGATTCGTGAAGGCGCCGTGATGGAAAACGCCCAGATCAAACGCATTGGCGGCAGTCAGTGGAAACCTATTTCATCCGAGGCGAAATTTTACGATGAGCTATTAAATGCTCTTGAGGGAGTGGCGCCTCCGAATCCTAAAGTAATCGAAAAAATGTCCTCTGAAACGGTGATCGCTCATTTGCCAACACTCATGCAGGCACCGGCGCAGGAAGAAGTCCCTGAGGTGCCGGAACCCGAAGGCTCCATGGAAGAAACGGTGATCCTCACTCATCGTGCTCAGGCATTGGCGAATGTCGGGCCAGGCGGTCAGGTTCTCGATCTACAAAATATTGGCAACGAGGCAAATAAGGACAAAAAGAAAAAGTCCGTGCTGACCTTTGGGTTTTTGATGTTGGCAACAGCTGCGATTATTTATGGAATGTTTTTTCAAGAGGAAGAAATTGAAGAAAAAGTGCGCTTGCTGGCTCCAAAAATTGCTGGGGCCAAAACCTTGCCTCCCGAAGTTTTAAGAGATCAGCTTCAAAAGGTGTGGAGGACTTTTCGCCTCGACACCTTTGAATCTTATATAGAAAGCCAAAATATTCTTGTGGAGCTGATTGAAAAGGCTCCGCAAAGCTTAGAGGCCCGAGGCTTTCTTTGTTTGACGTATAAGGAACTTTGGCCTTTTGCAAAGCAGGACTCCATGGATTTGGATACTGTTAGTAATTTGGTCAAGTCGACAAAGGCCCTCGATCCTTTGGGAAACTACGGAGTCTACTGCGAGGCTTCGAAGCTTTTCATCTTAGGTAAGCAAAGTGAGGCGCGAGGTGTTTTGGATTATTCTTTGAATCAGCAAAGAAACGCATTGGATTTTGTGCTCCTGTCTTTGAAAGCGGAAGTATTGGCCTCTGACGGAAAAGCGCGCGATGCTGCCTCCTATGTGGAACGCGCGAGTCAGTCCGCACCTTCGTGGGTGCGACCCTTATACCAGTCAGGACTCTATTTGGCGCAGTCCGGAAGTTATCCCCGAGCTGCAGATATGTTTCAAGCGGCCCTCAAACAAAATCCCAAACACCGTCAGACCCAAATCGAATTTGGAGTCATGAACCATCGTTTTTTAAAGAACTCGGAGCTTGCTCTGAATTATTTGTCAGGAGCACTTTCTGCGAAAGGCCGAATTATAAGAACACTGGAGGCTCGAGCGAATTTTGCTTTGGCAGAAATTTGGAGCGAGAAAAAAAACAATAGCAAAGCTTTGGATTATGCCTTGAAGGCCTTCCAGTTGAATCCAGGTGATTCCTCTTATAAGTCCTTGTTGGTCCGCTTGGGAGGCTCGCCGAAACTGAGTAAAAAAGCTTATCGAAACAATGAGCTTGTGTTTTTAGGAGACCAATACATGAAGGCAGGGGACTGCTTAGCAGCCCAAGCAGAATATAAAGCGGCTTATGAGCTGGATAGTACGAATGCTTTAGCTGCGACAAAGGCGGCCAAATGTTTATGGCAGCTGAATCAGGCCTCGGAAGCGATCAATTGGCTGAACAAAGCAATTGAGTCCGATAAGAATCTGATGATGGCCTATGTGCAGTTAGCAGATTATTATTCACAGCGATTTAATTTTGTCGGAGCTATTGATGCCCTGAACCGAGCGACGAGGTTGGCTCCGAACAACAACGAAGTTTTGCGTGGCTATGGTTTAGTCGAGTTTCGTCGCAATAACATGAAAGGGGCCATTGGCTATCTGGTGCGTGCTCTGAAGGCCTATGAAAATGATATCGAGACCTTGATCCTTCTTGCAAAGTCTTATGGTGCAATCATGGAGTTTCAAAAAGCGATGAACTTTGCTGTGCGCGCCATCGAACTTGAGAGTACGAACAATGAAGCCATCATTACTTACGCTAAAGTACTGGTACAGTTTAAGGGAATCGATGCGGGTCTTTACTATATTCGTGATCAAGTGAATAAATTTTCATACACCGTTGATTTTCGTTTGGCCTTGGCAGAAATGTATAAAGAAAATGAACGCTACAAAGCCGGCATTGAAACCTACGAGCAAATTATTGAAGCGGATCCAAAAAGCAAAAAAGCTTATTTAGGTCTTGGTGAGTGTTATCAAAACATGGCGCAATTTGATAAGGCGCTGAAGTCCTATCTTCAGGCGGCGGTGCTGGACCCATCGGATGCAGAGCCCCTCTACCGCGCGGGGGTTCTTTATTTAGATATGAATCGATTTCAAGAAGCCGTGACCCAGCTTCAGCGCGCCGGGGAAGTGAATTCCCTCTATCCAAAAATCAATTTTTATATTGGCAAAGCTCATTACCTTGCTGGCAATTATCAGATGGCCCTCGAAGCCTGTATGGCCGAACGCAAGGTCAATCCAAACATCGCCGACAGTTATATTTTAGCAGCGGAGATTCATTCCTCTCAGCGGGATTTCCAAAAGTGCACGCAGGAGTATCAACAAGCTGTAAAGCTGCGACCACAGGGTGCCGAGATTTATGTCAAGATGGCTAGATGTTATCGACAGGCCGGCAATCCAGATGTGGCTTCATCGATGCTGAGCATTGCTGCGAGCCAGGAATCTGGACTGCCCGACATTTACCGGGAGCAAGGCGCCATATTTGAGGAGCGAGGAGAAAACACCGCAGCCATCACTGCCTATGAAAAATATCTGAGCCTTTCGCCAAATGCACCCGACCGTGCAGATATAGACCAAAGGATCAATTCACTTTCACGCTAACTGCCACTACACTAAGGATGATCTATTTGGGCCATGTCCGAGGCATGAGGCCATAATGAAACTGAGAGGAGTCTTCCATGAGCGTTACTGATCGCATCAGTCAGGTTGCAAGTTCGGTTCAAAATACCGCCAAGATTACAGCCAGCAATTTCATCAGCCTTTCTTTGAAGTTTGTATCCAGCCTGGTGATTAGTTTTGTCGTGGCTCTGGTTCTGCAAACTCTTATTGGTTTTGGCCAGCTGAGTTTTCTGCTGAGTTTGGTATTAGGGACTTCGGCGTTGATGAGGCTCATGTGGAATTGGTCTGTTGGAGTGACCTTAGTGTTTGATTTGATCTGCGTTCTTGTCGCCCTGCTGCTTCGAATGTATATACTTGTGGCTCCATAAAGGAAAACGACCATGCTAGATATGAAACTTTTTGATTCGAATGACAAAAACGCTAATGAAAAAAGTCCAGCGGAGAAATACATCGAAGCACTTCGCAATCGGGGTGGCGCAGCAGAAAGTTTTGAACAGCTTTTGGATCTGAACAAAAGGCGCAAAGAAAATATTTTTAAAGCTGAGCAGGCCAAGTCGATTCAAAATAAAGTTTCTCAAACCGTGCCGATGTTGAAAAAAGAAGGCAAAGACGTCAAAGCTGTCCTTGAGGAAATGGCAAAGCTTTCCGCTGAAGTGAAAGAGCTCGAGAGCCTCGCAGCCGGACTAGATGAAGAAGTAAAAAAGCTGGCTTTAACTTTCCCGAATCAACCGCATGCCTCGGTTCCTGTGGGAAAGTCGGCGGAGCAAAATGTTTGTGTCAAAACTATCGGTGAGCCCAAAAAATTTAGCTTTAAGCCGCAGGATCATACTGATCTTGGCGCCTCCTTAGGAATTTTCGATCAGGAAAGGGCCGCAAAAGTTGCTGGCGCCCGGTTTGCTTTTTTGAAAGGTGCGGCGGCTCAGATGGAGCGCGCTCTGATTCAATTCTTCATGGATTTACATTCCACTCGCCATGGCTATACGGAACTTATTCCTCCCTACATTGTCAATTCGAACAGCTGCGTGGGCTCTGGTCAGTTTCCTAAGTTTGTCGAAGATGTCTTTCACCTCACCGGGACAGACTATCATTTAATTCCAACGGCAGAAGTGCCGGTGACGAATCTTTTTCGCGATGAAATTTTATCGGAAAGTGAATTGCCTCAATCTTTTTGTGCCTTTTCCCCCTGCTTTCGGTCTGAAGCGGGTTCTGCCGGACGAGACACTCGCGGCCTCGTCAGACAGCATCAGTTTCATAAAGTGGAACTTTTGATTTTTTCTCATCCGGATAAATCTTATGAACTTCATGAGGCGCTCACCGGTCATGCAGAGACTTGTTTAACGGAGCTAGAGCTTCCCTTTAAACGCCTGCTTCTGTGCACTGGCGATATGGGTTTTTCAGCTGCAAAATGTTATGACCTCGAAGTGTGGCTGCCGGGCGCGAACACCTATCGTGAAATCAGCTCTTGTTCCAACTTCGAAGACTTTCAGGCAAGGCGAGCCAACATTCGTTTTCGCTCCACGGGTGGCGCGGATAAGCCCCGCTTTGTTCATACCATTAACGGCAGTGGCTTGGCCGTGGGCCGCACCTTGATCGCCATTTTAGAAAACTACCAAAACGAAGATGGCTCAGTGACTGTTCCAAAGGCACTTCAGAAATACATGAACGGCCGCACGCTCATACAAAAAGGCACCTCCTAACAAATCGGGACTCCATGCGTCAGTTGGGAGAGAAGTTGAGTCCAATGAGATCGTGACCCGTGGAGCCAAATTGTAAAGACTTGAAAAGCCTCAGCCAATTCCATAGAACCGAACGTGGAGCGATGGTTGAGTGGTTGAAAACACCAGTCTTGAAAACTGGCGAACCTTCGCGGGTTCCGTGGGTTCGAATCCCACTCGCTCCGCCAATTTTCGGCAATCGCGAATCGAAGGATTAGGCAGCTCTGTGGCCGCTCGCGCTGAGAGATCTTTTGAGCCTGATCACAAAACGCGTATTGGGATGTTGTTTGTCCAAGAAAAAATCCCCACCTTGGTCTTTGACGATGGAACGAGAAAGACTCAATCCCAAGCCGGTGCCTTTGCCGGGTTCTTTCGTTGTAAAAAAGGGCTCCATAATTTTATCAGCAATTTCTGGTGGTATTCCCTGACCAGAATCAGTGATCACAATTTCCAAAAAATCATCTTTTGCTGAAACTAAAACTTCAACCCACTTTTCTTTTAGGTTCTGAACAGCATCTAAGGAGTTATGAAGAAGATTCAGAATCACTTGGCTGACTTGGGTCGGTCGACAATAAGCTGACGAGTCGGCATCCCCAGCTAAGGTAAGAGCCACTTCTTGAAACTTAAATTTTTCTCGGCAGAGGTCTAAACACTCTTCAATTAATGGCACAATTCCATGAGTGGTCAGTGGATCTTTTTCTGAGTCCCGGGAAAAAGTACGGAGCCCGCGAACAATTTTGGCGATTCTTTCCGTGGTGCCACAGATTTTTTCTAAATCTTGATGGGCGCTTTCCAAATTCACGGGATTTTTGGCAAGGGTCCTTTGAGCTTGCCGAGCCTTTCCTTGGATAATGGTGAGGGGATTATTAATTTCATGTGCAATTCCCCCGGCCATCTCCCCTAAAGAGGCCATTTTAGAAGACTGAAGCAAGCGTAATTCGGCTTCGCGCTTTTCAGTCACGTCGCTGAGGGAACAATACAACCTTCGACTTTCCAAATCCGGCGAAACATTCCAGCTAAAAATGCGATAACTGCCATCTTTGTGGCGGCAGCGATTCTCGAATTGAGCTACCGGAACTCCAGAGGCCAATTTTTTTGCTTGAACCTGAGTAGCTGCTTGATCGTCGGGATGAACAAAATCGAAAATTGAGCGAGACAGCATCTCGGCTACGCTGATGTCCAAGGCTCTCAGAAAGGCGGGATTGAGTCGCTTCAGTTTTCCATTCAGGTCTGCGATGCACATAGGGTCAATTGAGACTTCAAAGAGCTTTTTAGTTTCTTTGTTGGCTCGATGAAGTTCGTCTTGGATCTCCCGCTCTTTGGAAATATCCAAGGTCAAGACAATCATTTTTAAAGGAATGTCTTGCTCATTTTTCTCCACTATTTGGCCACGATGATAGACTTGAATGGTCTCACCGGTTTGGCGTTTCATCTGAAAGACACCTTGAAAGAAATTAGTCTCCCCGTGAAGGCACTTTTCGAGTTCCAGCCACAAAGCTTTCCAGTCATCTGAATCAGTGACAAGTTCCCAGGTGGATAGATGTTGCACGGTCGTCTTTGGATTAAGACCCAGCATTGAGCACCAAGAATGACTGAATTGAGCAACGCCTTCAATAGTACTCAGTTCAATAGTCCCAACGCCGCCCACGCGCATGGCAAGCTCGAGGTGACTACTTTTTGCCAGAATTCGGCTCATTAGTTTTTTCTCTGAGGTAACATCTTTGCCGATGGCTATGGATTTTCCCCCAGAAAGCTCAATTTTCCACCAGCGAGTATCAATTAGACTGTGATTGAAATTATGAACTTTTCCTTCCGTCCAGCCCACGGTGCTTGAGTCTATCAACTTTCGAAGATTATTCATGGAAGGAGGGCTGGGTTCTACACTTAAGTGTGGCCCCAATTCTTTCGTCCACGCGGCATTTGTCCAATTGAGCCTTCCGTCGGCGTTGAATTCACCGATCATTATGGGCACATTGTCTGTGATTGCTTGAAAGCGTGTCGGATTTCCTCGATTTGTGCCAGGCGATTTCCTGATCTTGTGCCACTCCTAAAAACCTGAGCAGCAGTTAGTGTTGCGCAATTTCCTGTGGCACAGATTCAGTGTCAACTTTTTCTTGTT
>Ga0247843_1000208_pt1 | contig 138636 bp, 124 predicted proteins | sample LaCruzMarch2017__FD_192420 | JGI IMG/M metagenome (GOLD analysis project Ga0247843, IMG submission 192420) | Freshwater microbial communities from meromictic Lake La Cruz, Castile-La Mancha, Spain - LaCruzMarch2017_8m | ecosystem: Environmental > Aquatic > Freshwater > Lake | place: Spain...
GCAAAAAGAGACGCTGTTGCCGGTCCACGCCTCGAATGTATCCCCCGCTCATGCGGAGACACTAACATTCATTTAGGGGGGATCAATCTGATGGATCTGCAACAGTCTGGAAGCGCTTCCGCTACGATGTTTGATGATCCTTTGTAGCGGAACGGCTTCCCGTTCCGGAGATCAGGCCGACGGCGGCGATCCAACACTCTGTTTCGTCAGTAAGACCGTGTTGATCTAAGCCGGTCTGGATTTCAGGAAACGCAGGTTCCTGGATCGCTTCGTTGGCGAGTTGTTCTTCGTCGGCGGGAAGACTGGGATCGATGAGCCGGGTGATCCACCAGCAAGCCCAAGCGCGCCACACCCGAATTTCGGCGCGCGGGCCGGACATGCGGGTGGCGAGGTGTTGAAAGTGCCGACGTGGATTGCCGATGAATTGCTCTGGCCGATGGTGTTGCATCAGCCACGCCATCGCAGCGTAGGGCAGGGGATTCGTGCCCAAAACAGGTTCGTCACCTCGAAGATCGGCGGAGAAGGCGCGGTTCAGCTGGAGGATTGCTTGTGCCGGCAGGCCTTGGAGCCAGAGGGATTGCGCGCAGGTGAGAGCGCCGAGATAGAACTCCGGTCCTCGGTCGTCGCCATGCTGTTTCATCGCAGCGGCCGTGATCGGGTGATCCGGCATTGGGAGATGAGGGCAGGGTTCTAGATCTTCCAGATGAAAAACGGTTCTCACAAGGTGCCGAAATAGCGGTCTCCGGCATCGCCCAACCCTGGGACAATATAGCCCCGCTCGTTCAGTCCGCGGTCGATCGCGGCGGTGAAAATGGTGATCTCTGGATGCGCCTCGTGGAACCGGGCGATGCCCTCGGGCGCACTGACCAGGTTTACGAAACGAATCGAGCGGGCACCTTCGGCGAGGATTTGGCGGGCGGCTTCGACGCTGCTGTTTCCGGTGGCCAGCATTGGATCAACGAGGAGGACCTCCGCTTCGGGGAGCACGGAGGGCAGTTTGCAGTAGTAACTCTCCGGCCGCAGGGTGGACTCATTGCGGGCTAGGCCGATATGGCCGACATGGGCGGAGGGAAGAAGCTGTTGGATGCCTTCGACCATGCCGAGCCCGGCGCGGAGGATCGGGACGATCACGATCGGCTTTTCCAGGTAGAAGCCGCGGGTTTCCTCAAGCGGCGTGGTCAGAGGCCGTTCGACGAGCGGCAGGTCCCGGGTGATTTCGTAGACCATGAGCCGACCGATTGCCTGCAGATGGGTGCGAAACTCGCTCGACGGCGTCGCCGCGTCGCGAAGCCGGGAGAGGTGGTTGAGGATCAGGGGATGTTGGATCAGGCGAACTTGGCTGTTGCTCATGGGCGAGGGCGGGCTGACAGATCGCAACATGGACAGGTTCATGCAGGCGGCAATCGAAGAAGCGCGCAAGGGACTGGAAGAAGGCGGAGTTCCCATCGGAAGCGTCCTCGTGCATCGGGGGGAAATCATTGGCCGGGGCCACAATCGGCGGATGCAAAATGGCAGCGTCGTGCTTCACGGGGAAATGGACGCCCTGGAAAACGCGGGTCGGCTGCGGGCTTCGGTTTACCGAGAGAGCGTGATCTACACGACCCTTTCGCCGTGTTCGATGTGCTCCGGCGCGATTTTGCTCTACGGAATTCCCAAGGTCGTGATCGGGGAAAACGAGACGTTTCTCGGCGAGGAGGAATGGTTGCGGTCGCGGGGGGTGGACTTGGAGATCGTGGACAGCGAGGAATGCCGGGAACTGATGCGGAAGTTCATCGTCGCCAAGCCGGAGGTTTGGAACGAGGATATCGGGGAGTGATCATGAAACGGGTCGTCATCCTCAATCCTCGAAGCAGGAACGGCCTCGCGGCAAAGGCGTTCGAGCGGCTCCGTGGCGGGCTCGAACAGGAGATCGGGGCTTTCGACCTGCTCCTCACTGAAGGTCCCGGGGATTGCACGAAGAAGGTTCGCGGGATTCTCAAGGCGCAATCTGCCGACCAAATCCTCATTGCTGGAGGAGATGGATCGGTCAATGAAGCGGTCAATGGATACTTCGAGGATGGAACTCCACTTTCCGCTCGGATTCCGCTAGGGGTCATCAATCTGGGGTCGGGAGGTGATTTCTATCGTACGCTGCTCAAACGCAATCCACAGTATACCCAAGCCTTGCAGGCAAATCGCTATCGATTGATCGATTGTGGACTCACTGCGCTAGGTAATGGAAAAGATCCTCGTTACTTCATCAACATTACGTCGATCGGTCTGGGCGGTAACGTGAATCGGCAGATGAAGCGTTCTGCGTTCCAGCAGGGCAAGGCTGCGTATTTCTGGCATAGCCTGACGTCCCTGTTCAGGTATTCCCCGCCACGCTGCCGATTCCGCATTAAGAATGGATCGGGGAGTTGGGAGGAGCTTGAGGTCGGACTTGTGAATTTCTTTGTCTGCAATGCGGAGTATAGTGGAGGCGGAATGCACTGGGCGCCCCGCTCAGACGCCGCAGACGGGCTTTTGGATTTGGTGCTCGTCTCTGACGTATCCAAGTGGAGGCTCGTCATGGAGTCGAGTCGGGTCTATTCCGGGGAAATCGCCAAAATGACCGGCGTCCGCGAGTTTCGCGCCACGGAGATCGAAGCCTATCCGGCGAGCCCAGTGTCCCATGAAATCGACGGCGAAATCCGGGAAGTGGGCGAGTCGCTGCTGCAGGAATTCCACTTCCGGGTCGTGCCCCGGTCGATCCCGGTGATTTTTTAGCAGGGGGAGAGCGCCAAGAATAAGCCATTGCCCGGCATGGCGACGCTCTTTAAGATACCGTCATGAAATGGATCATCCCCGTCGTGCTTCTTGCGCCGACTGCGACTCTTGCCCTTGCTAAGGATGGACCTGATCTTCCCTTGGTCGACCTCTCCGCTCAGAGCGAACGTCAGATCGTCATCGCTGCAGGGACGGTCAAGACTTATCAAGGGCATCCGACGACCCTCTTGATGCCGGACAATCAGACCATTTTCGCGGTCTGGTGCATCAATCACGGGGGCGCGGCGGGTCCGATGGCGAAGAGCAGCGATGGTGGATTGACCTGGAGTCGCTTGGACGATCAGCTTCCCGCCGGTTACGCCACGCACCAGAATTGCCCCAGTATCTATCGATTGATCGATCCGTCCGGAAAGGCTCGGCTTTGGGTCTTTTCGGCGGCGCTTGGCAAAAGGGGAGGGCCGGGCATGCCATCCATTGTAAGCGAAGACGAGGGGGCGACGTGGAAGGAAATGCCACCCCTCGGCTTTCCCTGTGTCATGACGTTCAGCAGTATCGTCAAGTTGAAGGACGGACGCTATCTTGGTCTCTATCACAAGGGGCCGGATGGTGCGGACAAGGCTCCTCTTGCCGTCCATCAGAGCATCACTGCCGATGGCGGATTCACTTGGTCGGAGCCGACGGTTGTGGCGGCGGTAGCGGACAAGAATCCCTGTGAACCCTTCGGATTTCGCTCCTCCAATGGCAATGAACTCTGCTGCCTGATGCGAGAGAATACCCACAAAGGGCGCAGTCTTGTCATGTTTTCCCAAGATGAAGGTGAAACTTGGGGGCCGCCTCGCGATACCCCTTGGGGTCTAAGCGGTGATAGACATGCCGGGGTCCAGCTTGGGGACGGCCGGTGGGTGATCGCTTTTCGCGACATGGCCCCCGAGAGCCGAACCCGCGGTCATTTCGTTGCCTGGGTCGGAACGTATGACGACATCAAATCGGGGAAACCTAGGGACTACCGGATCAAACTTCTCCACAGTCACGCGGAACGGGTGAGCGATTGTGGCTACCCGGGAGTCGAGCTTCTGGCCGATGGCACCGTCCTGGCCACGACCTACGTGAAGTATGCGCCGGGACCGGAGCAGCATTCCGTCGTCTCGACCCGCTTTAAGATCGCGGAGACGGATGCCTTGGTAACGAAGTGATCGCCGGTTCTAATCCCGCTGATGAAATAGCGGATCGGTGACTGACCCAACGGATGGCGGCAGCTCCGATCTCAAAAGAGAGAATCCTCCCGAGATGAGGCGGCGGACCGGTTTGCCGGTGCCGGGCTGCTCGGTTAGTTTGGGATCGTTGATGCCCTGCCTCACCTCAAAGCGAACCGGTTCCTCCTCCGGGTCCGGTGGAATGGTTTCGTAAACGTAGGTCGGCATTGATCCATCATGTCCCCGATGTCGCGGGAAACGAAGGAGAATCCGCAACCTCGCCCTTACGCACCGCCGCTAGGATGGTCGCTCGTGCTCCCCTGACGTTTTGCGTGGCTTTCGTGGATCATGTTGCCGAGCAGGACGTTGACCAGCCCGCCGCCTAGACCATCGCTGCCTCCGGCGACGATATCCGGTACGATCTTGATTCCACCCTTGGCCAGCGCTTCGGCGACTTGCACGACTGCGTAGTTGCCGGCCTCCATGGATTCGACCTTCTGTTCAATGACCTTGGCTTCAGCGCCGCCCACTGCGAGAATCTTGGCTCCCTCGGCCTCACCGACCGTGCGGAGGACGGTGGCGTCGGCCTGAGCGTTGATGGTTTTCGACTGCGCATTCCCTTCTGCGGATTTCACGGCGGCGCGCGCTTCAAACTCAGCGATGGTAACCTTTCGTTCTGCATCGACCACCCGAGCTTGGGTGGCTGCGAGGGCGGTTGCTTGTTCCAGTTCCTGCTTCACCGTTTGTGCCTGACGTTGCGTTTCATAGGTGACGCGTTCCTGTTCAGCAATCTTGCGATCGGTCAGCGTGCGCATCAATTCGTCGGGAGGCACAATATCACCGATGAGTGTATCCACGGCGCCGACGTTGTATTCCTGGAGCGCAAGGGAAATGGAGTCGCGCGCTTCGGTCTGGCGGATCGACCGGTTCTTAAGGAACTCGATGATATCGCTGCCTTGGCCGGCGTTGCGGAAATAGTTACCGATGGTCGGTTCAAGCACCTGAGTGACGAGCGCGCTCATGTCCCCGAAACGCGCAATCACCTTGGGCGCGTCGTTGCGCGGGATGTGGATAATCTGAGAAACGTCGAGATTGAACTTGAATCCATCCCCAGAGCGCACGGTGATCGTCGACAGATTGGCATCGAGGTTGTGAGCCTCAGACTTCCCGGTTGCCCAGTTCAGGACCACGTTGGCCGTGGGCACGTTGACGATCTTGTGGGTATATGGATTAATCGGATACTTGCCAGGGTCCAGCGGATCGACCCAAACGCCCTTCTCGCCTTTCGAGACAAGGTTTCCGTGCTTGAAGGTGGCCCCAGTGACGTCCTTACCCTCTTTGCCGACATAGGCGATCACTACGCCTACATTGGCGATCGGAACGGTGAACATATCGACGACCTCAACGGTGACGAACCGGGGATTAAGGAAGTAGCGTCCGCCCAGTAGAACCTGTTCCTGAAGTCCCTTAAAACCGCCATTAGCGATGAAGCGATCGGGGTCCTGAAACATATTGTGATCAGGGATCTCCCCACCAGCGATCTCCCCCGTCGGCAAAGCCTTACCTTCCTTGGTAGTGACGATGCCAATTTTGTTCTCCGGGATATCGATGACGTCGGCGAGGACGACATCAAAGAGGACGGGGTTGATGCGGTAGTTTCCTGGGGGGATGATCTTGACTTGCGGGCCGCGCTCGCCCCCTTCCGCCAAAAAGGTCTGGGCATCCTGAAATGAATCGCACTCGATGCCTCTGGCGACCACTCGGCCGCTCGGTAGAGCCTTGCCGTCGTGCGCCTCTGCGACGCCGATCATACCTTGGGGAATGTTGATTGCGGGGTAGAGTTGAACGGTGAAGAGCAGCGGGTTGATCCGGTAGGTTCCGGGAGGGATCACCTTCATTTGTGGGCCGCGCTCTCCGCCCCCAGTCAGGAAGGCCCTTGCGTCTTGGAAGTAGTTGCAATCGACATCCCTGGCGATAATCCGCCCAGTGGGTAGTGGCCGTCCGTCGCACGCTTGGACGACGCCGATCTGCCCCTGCGGAATCGTGATGAAGCGGACCAGGTCAATAGTGTATTGCCAAGGCCACAGTCCCACGTGCAGGCCGGGAGGCAGGCTGTCAGCTTGATAGCCAGCCTCGCCGTTTAGGGCAACGATCTGACCGTCAGGAAGGTTACGGTGACTGCCGAAGAGAACGAATTTCTTGGTGACCGTGCCGATGCTGTCATCGGGAACAATGATCACGCCGAACAACCAAAGGAAGAATCTCCAGAACAAAGCGGCAAAAACGAATAGAAGTGCGCCGCTGATTATGCCGATATGCTGAAGAACGAACTGCATAAACATCTACTACTTCTGCCAGGTTCTGTGATTGAATTCTTCGGAGGTAAGCACGAGGTGATGTTCTTGTCAAAGTAATATACAGAGCAGATCTGGAGTCGCATCCTGATTTCTTGGGACGGATGGGCGCGGAGTCGGGTCATGCGAAATCTACCCCGATGCTTCACTCGGTGGCTGAGTCGAGAATTGCGCTTATGGCGGATCCGGGGGCTTAGCGACGTCTCATTCAACTGAAACGCTAGCCACAAGAGAATAATTGAAATATATTTTGTCCTTCGCTTGACCAAACTCATTCTCGGGGCGAGGATCGATATTGGCGGTATGAATGGGGAGCGAATCCAAATTTCTCGATGGAATGCACGCTGATGAAGCGGTTGGTGGTAAGGGCTCCAAAGTCTCGCATGATAGTGTATGTGTAAGGACGAAGAGTGTCCGCTTGCCTTTGCGCAGCGCCAGCTTTGGTTTTTGGAGCAGCTTACCCCGGGTGGGTCTGCCTACAATCTCCTTGACGGCTATCATATCCATGGGCGCATTCAGGGAGGGATTCTAGAGCATAGTCTTGGTGTTCTGGTCCAACGTCACGGGGCTTTGCGTAGCTCCTTTCGCGAGGTGGCGGGGCAGCCTCTTCAGGTTATCGCTGAGACTGCGGACGTTCATCTTGCCAGGTTTGACTTGAGGTCCCTGCCGGGTGTTGACAAGGAGCGAGAGGCCCGCCGAATCGCAGAGGCCGAAGTGAATCGTCCTTTTAGTCTGACGCAATTGCCGCTTTGGCGTGTCAGTTTGATCGAGTTCGGGGAGCAGGATTGCTGGCTGCTTCTTACGATTCATCACATCATTTTTGATGGATGGTCGTCGGAAGTATTTTGGCGGGAGTTGATGGAGTTGTGCGACGGTGCATCTCGCACGGGCTCGTTCGCTCTTCCAGAGGATCCGATGCAGATGGCTGACTTTGTTCGCTGGGAGCACCAACACCTTGGCTCGGAGGCAGGTGGCGAACTGCTGCAGTATTGGAGAGAGAAGCTCAGCGGGCAGATCTCACGGTTGGAACTACCGACTGACTTTCCGCGCCCCCCAAAGCCGACTTATCGCGGATCAAGTTACTCGATCTTGCTGCCGAAAGCTCTCGAAGAAAGGTTGCGTGATCTGAGCCGACAAGAGAATGGTACGCTATTTATCACCCTTCTGACCGCATTTAAGGTATTGCTGTTTCGATATACTTCTCAGGAAGATGTTGTTTTAGGGACTCCCTTTGCTTGCCGCTCCCAGGCTGGTCAGGCGGGGATTATCGGCTTTTTGGTCAATACGCTGGTGATCAGGTCTGTCCTGGATGGCAAGCAGAGCTTTTTGGACTTGATGATGCAGGTGAGGGGCACTGCTCTGAAAGCCTATGACCATGGTGAAATCCCCTTTAGTCTGCTTGTCGAAACCCTAAGGCCTGAGCGGGATCTGAGTTTCAATCCTTTGTTTCAGACCATGTTTCAGATGGAGCAACAGTTGCCGGTTTCTCCGGAAGGCTCCCTTCTGAGGTTTACGCCCCTCACTTTGGACTTTTGTGATTCGATATTCGATCTCACCCTGAATGTCAGGGAAACCCCGGCTGGTCTTTTAGCAACACTTGAATACAGCTCTGATCTGTTCCTGCCGGAGACGATCGAGCGGATGTTGAGTAATTTTGAAGTTTTGCTTGAAGGGGTTGTCGCGGATCCGCGCAAGGCGATCGGCGAGCTTCCGCTCCTGACTAAGGCTGAGCGCAGCTTGCTCCTTGAAGATTGGAATAGCTGCCAAGGCTCTGAGAGTATCAATGAAGTAGGGCTCGTCGCCAAGGACTCCTCGGGCCTAACTCTGACGATTAAGAGGTCCGCAGGCGAGTTGATTGGCGAAATCGTTCATCAGGGTGACTTATCCGATGCCGGTGCGATCGCTTTGGTTTTGGAGCAGTTCATTTCGCAACTGAGGAGGGTTTCATCGGAGTCGGACTACTCCCCGCCGGACCATTTGGATTTGGAGAATGGGTCTGTCTCCCATCTGCGGATGACTTGGGGGCATCATGCTAATTCCCTGAATCAGGGGGCCCCGGTGAAATGTTTGCACCGGTATTTTGAAGACAGGGCTCGACAGACTCCAGATCGGGTCGCGATTTGTCATCAGGATCAAAGTCTGACCTACGCTGAGCTGAATTCAGCAGCCAATCAATTGGCTCACCGATTAATTGAATGTGGAGTCAAGGCGGATATGCCTGTTGGTTTATGCCTAGAGCGATCGCTGGACATGGTGATCGCGCTTCTGGCCATTCTTAAGTCTGGCGGTGCCTACCTGCCATTGGATCCAGGCTATCCAGCGGAGCGCATCAGTTTCATGGTGGAGGATGCGCAGGTTCAAGTCGCATTGACACAGAGTTCTTTGATGGCAAGGCTCACGAGCTCCATCAAGCATGTTCTCTGCCTTGACCGTGATGGCCGCCTCTTGGAATCGAAGAGCAAGGCAAATCCAGTGGTTCTGGTGGGAGAGAGTGATCTCGCTTACATTATTTATACATCAGGATCGACTGGCAAGGCGAAGGGGGTGATGATCGAGCATCGCGCAGCTTCCCGTTTTGTGCAGGCAGCTATTGCTCACTACGAAATCGATTCTCTTGACTGTATGTTGCAGTTCGGGTCGATCAGTTTTGACCTGGCGGTTGAGGAGATTTTTACCTGCCTTTCGGCAGGTGCGAGATTGCAGCTTCGCAACGAAGACATGTTGAGTTCTCCCTCGCGCTTTCTGCAACTCTGTCAGAGTTGGGGGGTGACCATTCTGGATTTGCCTACGGCTTACTGGCATCAGATGGCGGCGGATGCGGCCTATACCCGGGGGGTGATGCCGCCTTCGTTGCGTCTGGTGATTATTGGAGGGGAGCGGGTGTCCCCCAGTTTGGTCAAAGATTGGCTGCAAATCGTGGGGGATTATCCTCGTCTCTTCAACTCTTATGGGCCAACGGAAGCGACGGTGGTTGCAACGGGGTTCTGGATTACGCGGGCTGCGAGGGTCCGTCAGGAAGTCCCGATTGGGCGACCGTTAGCAAACTCTGAGGTCTACGTATTGGACTCGTATGGCCAGCCGGTTCCGATTGGTGCTCCTGGCGAGCTGTATATTGGGGGACGTAGTTTAGCCAGAGGCTATCTGAATCGCTCGGATCTGACTCAGCTGAAATTCATTCCCCATCTCTTTGAGCCTGGGGCCAACCGCAAACTCTATCGAACGGGGGACCAGGTGCGATACCTGTCCGACGGAAATCTGGAGTTTCTAGGCCGTATGGATAATCAGGTCAAGATTCGTGGATTCCGGATTGAGCTGGGTGAGGTTGAGGCGGCTCTGTTGCAGTACTCTGGGGTTCGAGAAGCCGTGGTGGTGCCAGTAGCTGACAATTCCGGGAGTCAACGTCTGATTGCTTACATAGTTGGCCGAGGGGGGGAGAGTGTTTCTGAGGAAGATATGCGGAGCTTTCTGAGGAAGAAGCTGCCCGCTTACATGGTGCCTGGGGTCATCATTCTTCTGGAAGCTCTTCCTCTCACGCCCAACGGTAAGGTCGACTTTGTGGCCTTGCCGATTCCATCACAGGTCATCGCTGAGAAGTCAATCGTCGCGACTACCTTCATTGGTCCGCGAACCCCACTGGAGCATACGCTGGTGGGAATCTGGTGTGACATCTTGAATCTGCCTAAGGTAAGCGTGCGTGATGGGTTTTTCCATTTAGGGGGGCACTCGCTTCAGGCGCTTCAGGTCATCGCCCGCATTCGGAGTGAATTGGAAGTTGAATTGCCGCTGTCTGCATTATTCCAATCGTCCAGCGTTGCGGAGATGGCGGAACTACTTGCCCAGACCGGGGTGCAAGGGAGGTGGTCTCCGCTGGTTCCTCTCCAGGCAGGAGGTTCGAAGCGTCCGTTCTATGCAATTCATGGGGGGCATGGCGAGGTATTGTTTTACAAGGCATTGGGAGAGCACTTGGGCAATGATCAGCCCTTCTATGCGCTTCGGGCACGGGGAAATGACTATCCGGATATGCCCCATCGCCGAGTAGAGGAAATGGCTTCCTGTTACATCGAAGCCATCCGAAAGGTTCAACCCGAGGGACCCTATCGGCTTGGCGGGGCGAGTTTTGGGGGGATTGTCGCCTATGAAATGGCTCAACAACTCCATGCTCAGGGGCAGGGGATCGAATCGCTTGTGTTGTTCGATACAGGAGGATTTGACACATTCACCAAACGGTTGCCCCTCCGTCGGCGGATTGTGAATGTGCTTCGATACGTCCCGAAGTATGGCCTAGCGGAAACTTGGAAGAGACTGCAGCTGAGGGTTTTGAAGTTGTTTGCAATAGACTCGGCGGTCGAGTTCTACCGGGCAACCGGGATGTTGCCGGACGCATCGTCCCCAGCCATGGCTATCTGGGAGACGGTCTGGAAAGCCAACTTGGCGGCCACTGAGTGCTATGTACCGAAGGCGTACCCTGGGTCGGTCATTCTGCTCCGGGCTACTGATGATGGAGATTTTATGTGGAACGATATCGATGCGAACTACGGCTGGGGAGCCTATGCCCTGGGGGGCGTGGAGCGATACGACCTTCCGGGAACCCATATCGGAATGTTCCAAGAGCCCCATGTGCAGCGATTGGCGCAGACTTTGGATGTGATTCTCAGCAGAAGCCAGTAAACATGAGGTGGTGCCGGGCTGAAGGAGCTCTCATTCCGTGCACCATCCCAATCTGTTTGGAGATCGATCTTTGTATGGAATTGAGAACTCGGCTCGAGAGGTTATGAAAATTCTTCTATTTGTCTTCAGGAGTTCTCCTTTGGTAGTCGCCCTGGCTCTCCTGGCTGCGTTGCTCAGTGGTTTGTTCAGCGGCAGCTTGATCGCTTTGATCCATAGTGCAATCGGGGATGCGGCGACAACACCCGCCCACCTCGGTCTGCGGTTCTGGGCCTTGGTTTTGCTCACGTTGATTAGTGCAGTTGCCGCGAACATTACGATTGCCTGGCTCTACCGGAGGCTCTTGGTGGATCTGCAGCTCCGAGTGGCAGAGAGAATCACACAGACTCCTTTGCGAGATCTGGAAGATATCGGCAATTCATCTCTGCTGGCGATGCTGACGGATGATGTTGACAAAATTGGGGAAATTGCGACCTCGATTGTTCCGTTGATTACGAATGTGGTGACTTCGATCGTCTGCTTCGGTTACCTAATCTGGCTTTCATGGCACGCCTTTTTTGGAACGTTGCTCTTCCTCATTCTCGGAGCTTTCTCTTATAAGGTGCTCATCAGCCGTGAACGGAAGATTTTGGCAGCCGGACGTGATGAACTAGATTCTCTCTATCGCTATTTTCACGACTTGACGCACGGGATTAAAGAGCTCAAGCTCAACCAGGATCGCGGGCGCGCATTCTTAGGTCAGGTGCTGAGGCCTGCAGCCAATACCGTTCAAAGATATCTATTTCTTTGGGATGTGGTCTATGCGGCAATCAGCACTTGGGGGCGGTTTTTGATTCTGGTTGTGGTCGGGCTTGTGTTGTTTTTGCTTCCCCGCTACTTTGATCTACAACCTGTCGTTTTGAGCGGCTACGTGCTTTCGCTTCTATACGTCCGGTCATCTCTACTCTCGGTTATTGAGACGCTGCCCCACATTTCTGCGGCAGTGGTCGCGTTGCGGAAGATTGAGTCGTTTGGTCTAGATTTATCGGTTGAGGCGTTGCGGCCCGTCAGTTCAACGAGCTTGCCCGACATGTCGGGGCCGCTGCGGTTGATTGAGGTCACGCACAGTTATCGTCATGATCGAGAGGATAGTGTCTTCACTCTGGGGCCCATTCATCTGACTTTGGAGAAAGGGGAGGTTGTCTTTCTTGTTGGAGGCAATGGCAGCGGGAAGACGACGCTGGCCAAGGTGATTATGGGGCTTTACCCGCCGGAGTCCGGCGAGATCCATGTGGGACATACTGCGATTTGTGATGGAAATCGCATGGAATATAGTCAGTTGTTTGCAGCGGTGTTCACCGATTTCCATCTGTTCGAGGATCTGCTCGGCTTGGGATGCTCAAATCTGGATGATCGGGTAAAGCACTATCTTTCTAAGCTCGATCTCGATTTTAAAGTAAAGGTAGAGAACGGAAGGCTTTCGACGACTAGGGCTTTGTCCCGAGGCCAGCAGCAACGTTTAGCGCTGCTGGCAGCCTATTTGGAGGACCGTCCGTTCTATCTTTTTGATGAGTGGGCGGCCAACCAGGACCCGGTCTTCAAGGAGGTCTTTTACACCCAGCTTCTACCGGAGTTGAAAGCGAAGGGGAAGGCTGTATTGGTGATTAGCCATGACGATCAGTATTTCCATGTGGGTGATCGCATCCTCAAGCTTGCTGACGGTAAGCTCGTCTAAAGCCGCCGGGCAACGGCCTCATCGCCATTCATGTTTGGGATACCTGCCCCTTAGATCCTTTTTTACGGCTGCATAGCTGGTGTTCCAGAATGCGGCTAGATCGTCGGTGATCTGGACTGGTCTCTGATTGGGTGCGAGGATTTCGACTTTCACTGGGATTCTGCCACAGGCCACGCTGGGCGTTCCTGGGTAGTCGTAGAGGTGCTGGAGTTGGGCCGATAGGATTGGCTTTTGTCCGGTCTCGTAGCGCAGTCGGCCTTTCTTGCCGGAGGGGAGGTCCATCCGAGTCGGTGCGAGTTGATCGATCAGTCCGGCCAAGTGGTGGGGGAGTAAGGACCGGAGTTCGTCGATCACCGTCAGGTCCTTGATCTGCTTGTAGGAGAAGGAGCCAAGGCAGAGTTGTTCCAGGACGGCGAGTTTCTCCTCGTCGCCGAAGGTCGGGAATTCGTATTCCGGCAGCGAGGCGGCCAGGGTGTTGAGTCTAGCGACCCATTGATCCGCGACGGAATCCCAGCCGTTGAGGATGAGATTCCCCGCCAGCACCTCACGGGCAAGAATTGCGGCCGCTTGGGCGGCTGGAGGATCGACGGCCGGTTTGCTTTCAAGGACTAGATCCCGGTAGCGGATCGAGGAAAGCGCGAGAACGCGTCGCTCTCGCGGATCCCAATCGGCAGTGTCGGCTTTGTTGATTGCGCCGGGATAGACCCGTTCCAATTCCTCGCGGCTCACCGCCGTGTTGAGGTTGAGGAGGACATTGAGGTCCCGTCCTTCGACTTCAGTGATTTCTGCGGTCACGAAAAGGTCGCTCGCGGTCACAATCGAATCGTCGCTGATTTGTCCTCTTCGTCCGCCGACGAACGCGCATGCCCGGTTGGAGCGATTGAGCCGTTTGCCGACTTGGTCGGGAAAGCCCGTGAGGAGGCAGTGCGCCAGGAGCGGCCCGGTCAACGCGGTGTCGTCGTCCCCGGGACCGAGGCGTTGGAGGAGGGTGGCGAGGCGATCGATCTCCCGGGCGGAGCCGGCGTGGATGCCCTGGGCGTCGCAGGCGGGAGGATGGAAGCGGCAATCCCGCGCCTTACCTAGGCCGCGCAGGAGCGGTTGGAAATCGGAGACGTCGCCGCCCTGAATCAATGCTTCCGGAACCGTGCCCCGGCGGGCCCAAAGTGATTTTCCTTGGGTGAGGGCGACGACCTCGGCCATCGAGTCGTAGCAGCCAAGGCGGCTCGCTTCGAGAAGAACACGGGCGTAACGCGGGGTGACGGGGAGCCGGGCCATTTGGCGGCCCAGATCGGTGAGTTTTCCTCTTTCGCTGTGCAGGGCGCCGAGGTCGATGAGGAGATCGCGCCCGCGTCGCAGGCCTTTCTCGTCGGGCCGCTCGAACCATTCGAAGGCATCGAGATCCTCGATCCCCGACGCCGCCAAGGTGAGAAGAGCTTCGGAAAGATCCATCCGGTGAATCTCGGGGATGGTTTGGGCGCGACGTCCGGCGTGGTCTGCTTCGGACCAGAGACGGATGCATGTTCCCGGTGCCGTTCGTCCGGCTCGCCCGGCCCGCTGATCGGCGCTGGCGCGGGAGATCTTTTGGATGGTGAGGGTGTTGATGCTGCGGCGGGCGTCGAAATCCGCGAGTCGGGCGAGCCCGGAATCGATGACGAGGGTGATGCCGTCGATCGTGAGGGAAGTCTCCGCTACGTTGGTGGCGACGACGACTTTGGGGCGACGGCTGGGGCCGGCGGCGAGATCCTGGTCTCGGGGGCTGAGATCTCCGTGGAGCGGAAGGATATCGACGTCGCGAGTGGCCTTTGATTGGCGGAGCGCTTCGATCGTCTTGCGGATTTCGTAGCTGCCGGGGAGAAAGACGAGGGCGTCGCCGGAAGCGGTGGGATTGGTTTGGCGAAACTCGCCGTAGACGCGGGCGATGTGATCCCAGAGTTCCCCTTTGACGCGTTCTTTGGGGGGCTCGTGGCGAACCGTCACGGGGAAGGTGCGGCCTTCGGTGGAAAGCCGAGGGCAATCGCCGAGGAAGGCGGCGATCTTCTCCCCGTCAAGAGTGGCCGACATCACGAGGATATGCAGGTCGGGGCGGATCTCGCGCTGAATCCGGAGAGTTCGAGCCAGGGTGATGTCGCCGTGAAAGTGGCGTTCGTGGAATTCATCGAAGACGATCGCGCCGATGCCCGCGAGGTTGGGGGATTGGAGGATTTCGCGGAGGAGGATGCCTTCCGTCACGTAGCGGATGCGGGTCCGGCTGGAGACTTGGCTTTCGAAGCGAACTACGTAGCCGACTTCGTCGCCACAGGATGTGCCGCGTTCGGAGGCCACCCGGCGGGCGAGCATGCGGGCGGCGATGCGGCGGGGTTGAAGGACGACGACCTCTTCGGTGAGTCCGAGGAGGCCGCCATCGATAAGCATTTGGGGGACCTGAGTGGACTTGCCGGAGCCGGTCGGGGCTTCGAGGACCAATCGGGGGCAGGTTCGTTGTTCCCGTAACGCGATCAAAAGGGCATCGCGGATGCTGTGGATGGGGAGAGGGCGGGTCATGGGAAGGAACAAAGTGCTGGAAGAAGCTTCCCTTTGCAAACCGGGCCAGCGATGACAATAATGGGGTTCCGTGCGAATTCCGGGAACGGAACGCGGATTGGTGCTGTCTAAAGGTTGAATCGGACACCCGATCCGAGCGCAACCCCCAAACTCCAAAATCTACTCATCCGGCCATGTTACCAGAACCTACTCAGCTTCTTTCGGGGATGACACCCTTGTTCGGGATCCTCAGCTTGCCCGGTGGCGGTGAGATGGTGATTTTGCTTGCGGCTGTTTTGCTGCTTTTTGGTGCGAAAAAGCTGCCGCAATTGGCCCGCAGCCTGGGGGAAAGCCTTGGCGAATTCCGTAAGGGCAAGAGCGAAGCTGAGTTGGAAGCGCAATTGGCGGAGGCCAAATTGAAAGAGGCTCAGGACGCTCAGAAGAAGGCGGACGTTTCCTGAGTCGGCCCCGAGTTGGAACCCCTTTGAATCGATGAATAGTCAAGCTCTCTTCAGCTTCATTAGCATGCCCGGTGGTGGCGAGTGGATGCTGCTCTTCATGGTCGCCCTTCTCCTCTTCGGTGCCAAGAAACTTCCGGAATTGGCCCGCGGCCTGGGCAAGGCGATGGCCGAGTTCAAGACGGCGCAGCGAGAGTTCCAGGATGAGATGCGCCGCGCCGAGTTCGCTGTCAAAGAGGAGCCCCGCAAGCTGCCGATGACGAGCCGGGCTCCTGAGGAAGCTGCGGCGGCGCGTTCCGACTCCGCGCCCCACGCGGACGCTTGAGGACTCGCTTGGGTCAGGATGAGAGAGTCTCGTTTTGAATGCGATGTCGCGCCTTTGGCTCTGACGTTACTTGCTGCCTTCGGTCTCGCGACCGCGAATGCTCAGTCTTCGATTCGTTTTGTCGCCTACAATCTGGAGAACTATCTCCCGATGACCCGGCAGGTTGATGGGGAATCGGTCCAAGCCGCGCCCAAGCCGGAAGCCGAGAAGAGAGTGATCGTCGCTAGCTTGGCGGAGTTGCGCCCGGACGTGATCGGGGTCTCTGAGATTGGCGACATGACTCAGGTGGAGGACCTGCGGACCCGGCTCGCCGCGCAGGGGTTGACTTATCCTCACGTTGAATGGCTTGCGGCCGCCGATCCGGAGCGTCACCTCGCTCTCTTGAGCAAATATCCCATTGTAGAGAAGAATTCTCAGGTGGATCTCACCTATCGCATCGGGGACGTTGAACTCCCGGTGCAACGGGGCTTTCTCGATGTCACGGTCCAGGTGACGGCGGATTATCAGCTTCGCTGCGTCGGCGTGCATCTGAAGAGCAAGCGTGATGTCCCGGAGGCCGACGAGGAAATGATGCGGCGCAATGAAGCGGATCTTTTGCGCAGGCACGTGGACGGCATCCTCGCGGCGGACCCCAATGTGAACCTCATGGTTTACGGGGACTTCAACGACACCCGCAACGAAAGCCCGATTAGGGCGATCCAAGGTCGTCGCGGCAGCGATAACTATCTTTCGACGATTTACCTTAAGGATCGCGAGGGCATGTCCTGGACCCACTTTTGGGAGTATGCCGATATCTACTCCCGGATCGACTATATCATGGTCTCTCCCGGGCTTCATCCGGAGGTGGACTTTAATGAATGCAAGATCCTCTGGCGTCAGGATTGGCAGGAAGGAAGCGATCACCGGCCGCTCCTCGCCACGATCCGGACCGAGACCCGCTGAGTTCCGGGAATTTGGGTTTCCGGTCGGATTCTCTTCGCGTAGTGTCAGGGCGCTGTGACGCCTTCATCCTCTCCTTACCTCACCAAGAGCGACTTCAAAACCGCTCGCGAGTGTCCGACCAAGCTGTTTTACAAGAAGTCGCGCTATGCCTCGCGGCTGGATGAAGATCCGTATCTCGCCTTCCTCGCCGATGGTGGCTACATGGTGGAGACCATGGCCCGGGCGCTCTTTCCGGAGGGGCGCGAACTGCAAGGCTGGGAGAATCCGGAAGAAGCGGCCCGGATGACTCAAGAAGCGATCGAGGGCGGTGACGGGACATTCTTCGAGGCCACGATTTTGCAACCACCCCGGTTGGCGCGGATCGATATTCTCGGGCGCAGGGGGCGAGTGCTCGAACTAATCGAGGTAAAGTCGACCTCGTTGGACCCGGGGGAGAATCCGGGGGCACCGTTCCGGGGAAGCCGGGGCGGAATTGCCAGTGCATGGCGGCCTTACCTTGAGGATGTGACGTATCAGGCGATTTTGCTGGAGCGCACTTTTCCCCAGTTCGAGGTGCGGCCTTTTCTCTGCGTGATCGACAAATCGAAGCGGGCCACGGACGGAACCACCTTCGATAAGTTTCGGATGATTCCGCCACCGGCGGATCAGCCGCGTTGGCGGGCGGAGTTTGAGTATTTGGGTGATCCCGCAGTGTTGGCAAAGGATCACCTGCTGGCGATCGTCGACGTCAGCGGCGAGGTCGCGGAGCTGCGCGAAGAAGTGGAACGGATCGCGATGGAGTTGGCTGGTTCCCTGGGCGGGGGGCGGGTCGTCAAAATTCCTCCCCACCTCGGGTATCATTGCAAGAAGTGCGAATACCGCTTGGCTCCGGACAAGGCCAAGCAACTTTCTGGGTTTTCCGAGTGTTGGGGGCCTCTGGCTCGGGTGGAGCCGCACGTGCTGGATCTCTACCGCGCGGATCAGTTGGGGGGACGCAGCCGGGACGTCCCCGGGGAAATGGCGGCGGCGGGACAGGCCGGATTTGCGGCGATTCCTGAGGATGCCATTCAGGGGGCGGTGGCCATCCGTCAACGCATCCAGATCGAGTCCACCGCGACTGGTCGGGAATGGGTCGCGCCGGAACTGGGGAAACTGCTCGGGGGGCATTCTTATCCTTTGCACTTCATCGACTTCGAGGGATCGCGACTCGCGTTGCCCTATCACGTTGGCATGCGGCCCTATGAGCAGGTCGGGTTTCAGTGGAGCTGTCATACAATCCGGAAGCCGGGTGGATCGATCGAACATGCGGAGTGGCTCAACGCCGAGGATGCGTTCCCGAACTTCGACTTCGCGCGGAGCCTGATGAAGCGAGTTGGTTCTGAGGGCACGGTATATATCTGGTCGACCTATGAACTCACGATGCTGCGTGATGTGCGCCGGCAGATGGCGGAGACGGGGCACGACGACCGGGGTTTGCTATCCTGGATTGACGCCTTCGTCAGCGAGTCCGGTTTCCGGGTGGTCGATCTCTGTGCCTTGGCGCGGCAACACTATCTGCACCCTGACATGAAGGGGAGTGTCTCGATTAAGGCGGTCTTTCCTGCGGTTTGGCGGGCCAACCCGGATGTGCGTCGATTGTCTTGTTTCCGTGGGCTGAGTCATCCTACCGATCCCTACAAGGCGTTGCCGGCGCTGCCCGTGGGCGAGGATGAGGATGTGGTCCGGGAGGGGACCGGCGCGATCCGGGCCTATCAGGATATGATGTTCGGCCTGGCCCGTGAGGACAAGTCGATGCGCCAGGCCTACCGGCAACTTCTCCTTCAATATTGCGGCCTGGACACTGCGGCGATGGTGGCGGTTTGGTGGCATTGGACGCAGCCGAGACGTCGTGGATTTTTTAGCCGGATTCGGGGGAGTTTGCAGTAAACCGCATTCCATTGAAATTGTTTGACCCCCAGAGTCGGAGAAGCTTTCATCGGCTTAATTCGCGTCATGAATGCTCCCAGATCGCTCATGTGGTTCTTGTTGGCGGCTTGCATTGCCACGGGGGAGGCGCAAACCCGAGTCCCGGCCGAAGCAGTCGTTGAGCCTGCGCCTCATCCCGAATTGCACCTGCACAACCCGGATCTGGCTTGGTTGCAGGCGTATGACCCAACTCTGCTCGCTCCCCGTCTTCTGACCCAGTGGGAACACCAGGACCTGGCCCATGGGGACAGCAACGGTAAAGTGTATCTCAACCTCCGCGAAGCGTTCCTGATCCGCGAAGGATTGGCTTTCGGGGTTCAGGCGGAGATTCCCTACAACTGGGCCGAGAAATCCGGTGCGGATTTTTCCGGACTGGGGGACCTGGAAATGAGGGCGGGATTTGCCGGTCGGCTTGCTCCGGGATGGCGGTGGGGTCTGGGGACCAACGCCCGGTTTGACACTGCAGCTGAATCCGAGTTGGGAGATGGCATGTTTGAGTTGCGGCCCATTGCCGCCGTTCGTTGGGACTTGACCAAGTCGGTGAACGTGGGTTTGAACACGGAATATACCTTTGTCCCCGAGGACCAGGGGCCGGGTGTGCACGAGACCGATACGATGGAGTTGAAGTTCCCGGTCACGATCAAGCTCGGTCATGGCTGGTCCGCGCTGATCAGCTACCAACCGAAATGGAATCTTGAGAAAGGGGATTCGCGCGTTGATCGCCTCGATCTCAGCACCACCGTGCTCCTTGGCGAGCACAAGAAGTATGCGCTCACTTCGGGCGTGGAGCTTCCCCTGTGGGAGGACTCTCTTGATTACAAGGCCTTTGTCGGCCTGCAGTGGTTTTTCCGCTAAGACTTTCCGCTTCTGTCTATGAAACATTTTCTCTCATCCCGCGCCTTGTGCTTCGTTGGTCCTCTGTCCTGTTTGGGCGGGCTCTTTCTCTTGGCGGCTTGTATCGAGGAACAACCAGGTTCTGATGCGGTCAATGCCGCGTCGACTTCCGTCTCGTCCTCCTCTTCGGCGCGCCCGGTGCATTGGACCTACGAAGGGAAGGAAGGACCTGAGAATTGGGGTAAACTCAGTCCCGTTTATGCCGCCTGTGGCAATGGCCAGGCTCAATCGCCGATCAACCTGATTGCCACTCAGGAGAGCAACGCCATCCCCTTGATCTTCGACTACAAAAGGTCAGGCCTGAAGATCGCTCACCATGAGAACGTCATGGATATCATCGACAACGGCCACACCATCCAGGTCACGGTCGATGTGGGCAGCACGCTGACCACCCGCCGGGATATCTACGATTTGGCGCAATTTCACTTCCACACGCCCAGTGAGCATACCGTCGGTGGAAAGTCTTTCCCGATGGAGGCCCACTTTGTGCATCAAAGCGACAAGAAGAACTTCGCCGTGATTTCCGTTTTGTTCGAGGAAGGGGCGTCGAATGCTAATTTGGATAGACTCATCACCCATTTCCCAGCCGCCAAGGGCGACACCCTGCACGAACCGGAGGTGAAGCTCGATCTCGGTTCACATCTTCCCCGTAGCCCTCTGGTCTACAGCTACATGGGCTCGTTCACCACGCCGCCTTGTACGGAAAACGTCGAATGGTTCGTAATGCAGACTCCACTCACCGCAAGCCGGGCTCAGCTTGACGCCTTTGCCGCCCGCCTCGGGCACAACAATCGTCCGATCCAGCCTCTCCGGGGGCGCGTCTCCGAAGTCAATCAGGTGACCAAAGGGTTGAAGCGATAGGGGCACCCGATCGGCCCAACGCGCATTATCGGCGGCGGTCTTGCCGTTTCAAAGATCTGCCACACCGTCGTACACATCCCGCAACGGCAGGGTCACAAGCGCTAGCGGCCCGCTTTCCGCGCCGATCCAGTCCCCGTGGAGCAACCACCGCTGGTCGGCTTGGCGGACGTAATGCTCGATCCGGATCTCGTCCTGGACGATGAGGATCACCTCCCAAAGCGAACCCAGCCGCCGGTAATGCGCCAACTTCGCGCCACGGTCCCAGCGTTCGGTGCTCGATGAAAGGATCTCGAAAATGATCCGCAGGTTGTCGGGCCTCATGATCGCCGACACCCCGCCGCACGGCAAGGTCAAGGATCACAGCCAAACAGGCTGAGGAAGTTCGCTTCCACCCGTCCCGGTTCCGCTGGGGGCCAATGTTGGTAAATGGCGGGAACGTTCGCCGGATGATTCAGACGTTTCCCGGTGGCCGGGTCTCGCAGGCTGAACTCGTCAAGCTCCTCCGGCAAGGCTTGGTCTGGTGCATCGGACTCCATGAGGAGCCGGTCGGCAGGCACCAGCCGGAAAGCGTCTCGCTTCTTTTCCTGGAATGTGTTCAGGAAATACCCTGCGAAAGAGAAGTGGGCCCCGAGATCCACGAAGGTTCGCACCATCTCGGCCGGGCCGCCGTAGGAATGGAGCAGGAATCCCCGGGCCGGGCGCGGATGCGCTTTCAGCACATCCAACAGTTGGCCCCAGGAGCGCAGGCAATGGATCGATAGCGGTCGATTCAGCCGCGCCGCCAGTTCGAGATGCGCCACGAGGATCTCCTCCTGATCTGCGGGATCGGGATTCTCCATCCAACGATCAAGACCCGTTTCCCCAATGCCGGCGACCGGATTGGCGCGTAGCCGACTCTCAAGATCCTCCCGCCACCGTTGCGAGCGTTCTCGGGACCACCAAGGGTGCAGGCCATAGCTTGGGATTACGAGGTCCGGATAGCGCTCCGCCAAGTCAGCGACCCGATCCCAATCGGATTCGCGTGTCCCGTTGACCACCATCTTTGCGATGCCTCGGGCTCGGCAAGCTGCGACAATGCCCTCGACGTCGTTCCCGAAACGCGGGTCCTGGAGGTGGCAATGCGCGTCGTAGTAGGCGTTCACGCCGTCGTGAGATGGGCCCGTGCCAATTCCACAATGCGGGCGCGGACGTGTCGCAGCCCGTTGCGACGCGTCGGGGAAAGCTGATTCCCGATGCGGAGGCGGTCGAGGAACTCCGGCTCCACCGCGATCACTTCATCCGGCTTGGCACCGCTGTAAAATTCGGTAAGAAGCCGGACGATCCCCTGAAGGATCGACGAATCGGCCTCGCTCCGGAACTGGCAGACGCCGTTTTCGCACGAGCCCGCCACCCAGACCTGGGAGACGCAACCGTGGACCCGGTTGTCCTCGATCTGTTCGGACGTAGGCATCGCCTTGGCTTTGCGGTATTGATCGACGATCGCGGAGAAGCGTTCGAGCGGATTCTCGATCAGGGAAAAGTCCTCGATGAGTTGGGCCTGTTTGTCTTGCAGCGTCATACCAAATCCGTGATGGAGCCGAAGTTCGGATCGAAGAGGCGTTTGTAGGTCCGGGTCGCCGAGACGTCGGTGAGGCTGGCGAGGTGGTCGCAGACGTAGCGGGCGCGGGCCGTTTCGTTGGGGGCAGCCCAGATTCGTTCTTCCAAGGCGGGAGGGACCAGCGGCATGTGATCCCGGCCGCGTTTCGACGGTTCGATGTAGGTCTCCGCGAGGACATCGAAGAGCCGGCTGAGGATGAAGTCCGCTTTGCGATCGAGCTGTTGCAGCTGGTGGGAGCCGAAGACCAGGTCGTTGGCGATGCGCTTGTAGACGGAGCACTCAGTGAGCACGGCATCCTCGATGGCGAGCCGATAGCGGTGGCGGTTGCTCGTCGGGCTCATGAAGGTGGGTTCCTCCACCAGGGCGCAGGCGGCAATGAAGTCCCCGATCTTGCGCCCGGTGCGGGATTCCATGCGCTGCTCGCGGATGTTCTTGATAATGCCCGCGACGATCGGCCCCGTGGTTTCCTGGTCGCCTTCGTCCGCCGCCCAGCGTTCCAAACGATCCTGCGTGATGAAGCCGGCCTGGATCCCATCGGTGAGGTCGTGAAGGGAATAGGCGGTATCGTCCGCCCAATCCATGATCTGGCATTCGATGGAGCGGAACCCGTTGCGGGCGGGACCTGGGGTGAGCCCGGCGGGGAAATCGCGTCCGGCGAAGACGAAATCTAGGTAACGGTCCTGGTCGTTGTAAATGAAATGCCGTTCCGGATCGCTCAGTTCGGCGCGCAGGGTTTTGTATTTGAGGATCGCGTCGAGCAAGCCCCGGGACGGGCTCATCCCGCCGTGATCAAAAATGGTTTCGGTGAGGAGACGGAGGGTCTGCGCGTTCCCCTCGAACCCGCCCCAGGGTCGCATCAGACGGTTCAGGGTGCGCTCGCCCCGGTGTCCGTAGGGAGGATGTCCCAAATCGTGGGCCAAACAAGCCGCCTCGACTAGGTCGTCATCGAGGTAGAAGTCCGGGTGGAGCAGGGGAGAACGATGATTGAGCAGACTGCAAATGGATCGGCCGATCTGGGCCACCTCCATCGAGTGCGTCAGCCGGGTCCGGTAAAAGTCGTATTCCCCGGAGAGGAAAACCTGAGTCTTGCTCTGGAGGGCGCGGAAGGCGGAGGAATGGATGATCCGGTCCCGATCGATCTGGAACGCGCTCCGGTATTCCTCGGGCCGGCGCTGCCGGGGATCCATGGATTCGGAATCGAAGGCCTTGTAGAAGTGATTGTCCATTCGCCCGCAGGAAGGTGCACGGTGGCGGGCGAGGGCGCAAGGCCGGTCGTCGTGGTCGTGGTCCTCCTTTGGGCAGAGCAGGATCACGATCGTCTCCCAGCGCTTTCACCACGAGTGCTCTCTATACTCGGCCCAGTCTTACAGGCTGGATGCGATCGCCTTCAACGCCGAAGACATCCGCCTGAAGTGGGCCTTGAGACCCTATATCCGAGAAGCCTTCGCCCGGGTCAAAGCGGTGCTCGACTTCCATGTTCTGGGGGCGATACCGAAGTTCCTTGGGCCGAAGGTGAGCCTGGACGAGCCGCCGCAGGACGCTCAGACTAAGTGAGGCTGCTCACGGAGGACCGCTTTTCGTTTGAAAAGCCCGACTCCGGACCGCATGGAATGGCCGCATGACTTCCGTCTTGGAAACCTTCGACGCCCTTTCCGCCCTTCCGGGGCTGATTCATGGGTTCGTCCTGCGCGATCGGTCGATTCCGGTGGACGACGTCGACAAGGACGGTGCCTTGGCCCGGCTCCGGCCCTTTCATGCGGAGGCCCAGCGCTTCCTGGGAATTGGCGACTGTCCGCTGGTCACTGCGGAACAGGTTCATGCCGCAGAAATTGCGGTCGTGGATGAGGATCTCTTGCGGCATCCGGAACGTTGGCCGCTGAAAGGGATCGATGGGTTGATCACCGCGCTTCCGGACGTCGCTTTGGGCATTCACGTGGCCGATTGCGGCGCGGTCTACTTGATCGATCCGGTGAAGCGGGCCATTGGATTGGTCCACTCGGGCCGCAAGGGGACCGAATTAGGGATCGCCGCCCGTGCGATCCGGCGAATGGAAGCGGAGTTTGGCAGTCGGCCTGCGGATCTCATCGTGCAACTGGCGGCCTGTGTCCGGCCGCCCGCTTACGACGTGGACTTTGCGGGGCAAATCCTGGAACAATGCCGGGCTGCCGGGGTGCCCGCGGAATCGGTCCAAGACTGCGGAGTGTGCACTTCGTCCGACTTGGGGCGTTATTACTCCTACCGGCTGGAGAAGGGGAAGACCGGCAGGCATTTGGCCTTGGCGGCATGGAAAACGGTATGAGCACGATCATCTTCGAGCGCGAGGCTCCGGCCAAGGTGAACCTTTCCCTGCGAATCCTCGGCAAGCGGGCGGATGGCTTCCACGAGCTGGAGACCCGGATGGTGCGGGTTTCCTTGGCGGACTCGATTCGCTGCGAAGCTGGCGAGTCCGGGAGTGGTTTGCGCTTTACCTGCGATGATCCGTCGCTGCCCACTGATGAATCAAACCTGGTGGTCAAGGCGGTGCGCGGCGTAGAACAAACGGTAGGACGGCGCCTGGATCTGGGGATCCATCTCACCAAGCGAGTTCCTCACGGGGCCGGACTGGGCGGCGGGAGCAGCGATGCGGCGTCGGTCCTCCTTGGCTTAAACGAAGGACTTGGCTTGGGATTGGGCCGTGAGACTTTGGTCGGGATCGCCGCGAGTCTGGGATCGGACATTCCTTTCTTTCTTTACGAGGGCGCCTGCGATTGCCGGGGGCGCGGGGAAATCGTCGAGCGGCTTTCGGAGTTTCCCTGGCAGCCTCGACTTCTCCTAGTCAAGCCGGCTTTTTCCGTGCCGACGCCCTGGGCCTACAAGGAATGGCTGAATTCCCAGGAGATTCCGGGAATCGATTACGCCGCGAGACCGATGCCTTGGGGCGAGCTGGTCAACAGCCTAGAACGTCCTGTCTTCGCAAAGCACTTGGTCCTGGCCGACCTCAAACGCTTTCTTGGGGAACAACCCGGAGTGGAGGGGGCGTTGCTCTCCGGAAGCGGGTCGGTGGTCTTTGCAGTGCTTGGGGCCGGAAGCGACACAGACGCGATCCGGGCAGCGATTGCGGGCGAATACGGGGAGGCGACCTGGACCTGCGAGACGACTGTTCTGCCGTGACGGGGGCTATTTGACCACCGGTTTTCCCGCATCCTGCCAGCCATTGAACCCGCCATCCAGATGGTAGATGGAGATGAATCCGAGCTTCTCCAGCACCGGTAGAGAGTTCGTGCTGCGTCCTCCGGCCGCGCAATGGACGATGTAAGATTGACTCCGGTCGAGCGTGGCCGCCTTCGCTGCAAAGTCGTTTGCGTTGAAGTCGATGTTCTTCGCCCCGGCGATATGGCCTCTGGAGAATTCACTGGGTGTGCGCACGTCCAGGACGATGATCTTGCCGTCCGCCAGTAGTTTCTCCGCGGCGGCGGGATCGACGTGGAAAACGACCGGCTGCTTGTCTTCGGCCAATGCGATTCCGCAGACGGCAGCAGTCAGTGCCAACAGGATAGGGAGCTTCATTCCGTCAAGATCGGGGCACCCCCGGTGTCGTCAAGGCCGCCGGATCTGATTCCACTTGCCAGGTGTGGTATGGTGTCAATGTCAGGATCTCGTTTCCGGCGCGAACGTCGAATTCCACTATGCTCCAAACCGTGACCCGTTTTCCATTCATCCTTTTCGCCGTCGGGATTCTCCGCCTTTCCGCCGCCGAACCGGACGAAACGACTTACTACCGGGCGCCGCAGAGCTACAGCACCACGCGTGACCCGGACATCCCCAAATACGCCCGGAAGGCTTCGGAGACGGGAGTTCCGTTCCTCAGCAATGCCCCATGGCTCGATATCGGCTTGGATCACCGGACTCGCTTCGAGTACCGGGATGGGGACATCCGGCGACCCATCGATGTCGTGGACGAGCCGTTCCTCTTCCGGACCCGGGCCTATCTGGGCATCCGTGAGGTTCTCGATCCGTTTCGTTTCGCCATCGAAATGCAGGACGCGCGCCGGGAGAATGGTCAGTTCCCGCTCGATAACCGGGACGTGAACGAGTTTGCGGTGATCCGGCTTCAGGCTGAGTTGTATTTCGCCGATGTCTTGCCTTCGGATCCGCTGGGCAACGCCCGTCCGGTGAGCCTGCGCTATGGCATTCAGAATTTCGAGTTCTTGGATCGGCGTCTCCTCGGGAACAATCAGTGGCGCAACACCGCCAACACCTTTCTCGGTTTCCGGGGGGCGATTGGTCAGGATGCCAATGATTGGCAGCTTGATCTGCTCGCGGTGCAGCCGCTCCAGCGCGAGTTGTACGACTGGGATCGTCCGGTGGATGGCCAATGGGTCTACGGCCTGATCGGCCATTGGCGCGGCTGGTCTGATGTGATCACGCTGGAGCCGTTTTATCTTGCACTGGATCAGGCGCAAACCGGCGAAGTGGTGGATCGGACCGTTCATTCGCCGGGGCTGCGCGGTTATGGGACGATCGGAGATTCGGGCTTCGACTACGATCTTTCTCTGGTTCATCAGTCCGGTCAAAATGGGGCTCTGGACCTGGATGCCTGGGGCGGTACCGCAGAGATCGGCTACCGTTTCGACCACCCGTGGGAGCCGCGCCTCAGCGCCTTCTACGGTTACGCCAGCGGCGATCAGAACCCGGCCGACAGCTCCGACAACCGTTTCGAACGGTTCTATGGATTTGGGAGGCCGTGGTCGGCTAATGACTACATCGTCTTTGAGAATATCAAGGCACCCAAGTTGCGACTCGAACTGACTCCCGGTGAGAAGCTGCGCGCCGATTTGGGATACAGTTGGTATGCATTGGCCAGTGCCACCGACCGCTTTTCCGGAGCCGGAGTCCGGGATCCTTCTGGCGGAAGCGGCGATGAAATCGGGCATGAGTTCGACATGCGGGCCCGCTGGCAGATCACCAAGAAGTGGGAAACGATTCTGGGCTACGCCTACTTTACCCCGGGAGAGTTTACCGAAACTTCGGTGCGCCCCGGGGACACCACCTTTGCGTATCTGGAGTTCAATCTCACCTTGTTCTGAGCGCAATTCCACGAATGCCTGGCGGAATACTAGGCTTTCATGGCACAGGAGTTGCTTCTGACTTAGAGCCATGCTCTATCCATTCCCCGACAGGTATCCGCATCCCAATTTCAGGGGGCTGGGCTTGATCAATCAACTGCTCAGGAAACCTGTCGAAATCGCCACAAACCGAGATTTGACCCGATCGGAGCGGGAGTTTAATGGCGACCTCCGGGTTCCAGGAATTGGTTGAAAGAACCGGTTATCTCCAGGATATGAATGCTTATGAGCACGACTACACCTTGATGGTCCTCAGGCTTATCCAGGACGGGGAAAATTTGGGGAGCGGTGTTTGATTCTCCCGTGTCGACCATCATGCGCCCTGATCCACCGCGTTTCGCGTCGCCCTCGGTGACGGAGGTCAAGGAGTCCATCCTCCGTCATCTTCGAACGCACCTGCTCAGCGATCCCGCCGACGCCTCGTCCCGGGACTGGTGGTTTGCCACTTGCCTGGCGGCCCGGGACTGGACCACGCTCCGCATGGGAACCTGGAAGCCCGGCGCCAGTCGGCAGGTTTACTATCTTTCTCTCGAGTATTTGATGGGGCGTTTGATGCTGAACAATCTCATCAACACGGGCCTTTATCGCTCCGTCGATCTCGCGCTAGCGGAGTTTGGACAAGATCTGGCCATCTTGGCCGAAGAGGAGCCGGACATGGGACTGGGCAACGGAGGCTTGGGGCGCTTGGCGGCCTGCTTCCTAGATTCCCTGGCGACGCTCGATCTCCCCGCCACGGGGTACGGCATCTTCTATGAGTTTGGGCTTTTCCAGCAGGAGTTCAAGGATGGCCGACAAGTCGAGCAGCCCGATGCCTGGAAGCGCTTCGGCAACCCCTGGTCGGTGGTTCGACCGGAGTTGTCTGTCACGGTGGGGTTGTATGGCCGGGTCGAGGACCACCCGGGCGACGCCGAAGGATCCGGACGTAAGCGCTGGAGTCCCGGCCGGATTGTCGTGGGTGTCCCCTGGGATATCCTCATCGTTGGCTACGGGAGTCATACGGTGAACCGCCTCCGTCTATGGGAATCGAAGGCTTCCCATGAATTCGATCTCGCGACCTTTGATCGCGGGGATTACATCGAAGCGGTCCGGGAGAAGGCGGAGAGTGAGACCATCTCTAAGGTGCTCTATCCGAACGATAGTACCTCCACCGGGAAAGAGCTGCGCCTGGTGCAACAATATTTCTTTGTGGCGTGTTCTCTACAGGATCTGGTGCGCCGCCATGTCAAAGAGGGGCATGATTGGGACTCGCTTCCCGGGCATGCCGTGATCCAGCTGAATGATACCCACCCATCGGTCGCTATTCTTGAGCTGATGCGGATCATGGTCGATGAGTCCGCCGTTCCATGGGAGCGGGCCTGGGACATTACCAGGAGGACCTTCGCTTATACCAACCATACCTTGCTGCCGGAGGCGCTGGAAACCTGGACGGTGGAACTGTTCTCCAAAGTATTGCCGCGCCATCTTCAGATCGCGGAGCGGATCAACGAGGCTTTTCTCGCGGAAACCGTGGAAGTTCGCTGGCCTGGGAATCATGATAAGAAGCGGATCCTCTCCCTGTTTGAGGAGGGGCATGCGAAATCTCTGCGCATGGCGCATCTCGCCGTCTTGGGGAGCTTTTCCACCAACGGTGTGGCGGCCATGCACACTCGCTTGCTCAAGGCTCGTCTCTTCCCTGAATTCGACGAGCTGTTTCCCGAGCGCTTCTCCAATAAGACCAACGGGATCACGCCGCGCCGTTGGTTGCACGCCTGCAATCCCGGACTCTCCGGTCTCATCTGCGAAGCCGTTGGAGACGGATGGGTCGGAGACCTCGATCGACTTCTCGAACTGGAGCCGTTCGCTGAAGATGCCTCCTTTTTGGAGAGAGTTGCCCAGATCAAACTGGAGAACAAGGTTCGCCTTGCCAGAGTCATCGCCGACGTCTGCGGCGTGCAGGTAGATCCATCTGCCTTGTTTGATGTCCAGATCAAGCGTCTCCACGAATACAAGCGACAGCATCTCAATTTGCTGCATATCCTCGCCCTCTATCAGCGCCTCCGGGATGATCCCACCCTGGAAATCACGCCCCGGGTCTTTGTCTTCGCGGCCAAGGCGGCTCCGGGCTACCGACTTGCCAAGGATATCATCTTGGCGATTAACCGGGCATCCGCTTTGATCAACCAAGATCCACGAATCCGCGGGCTTCTCAAAATCGCCTTCCTTCCGAATTATGGGGTCAGTCTCGCCGAACGGATCATTCCCGCAGCGGACCTATCCGAACAGATTTCCACGGCGGGCAAGGAAGCCTCTGGAACCGGCAACATGAAGCTGGCCTTGAACGGCGCGTTGACGATCGGAACGCTCGATGGAGCGAACGTGGAAATCCTCGAGGCGGTCGGTCTGCAAAATATCTTCATCTTCGGCCGGACCGTGGAGGAGATTGCCGAGCTTCGTGCGGTAGGTTATCGATCCTGGGATCGCTACGAGGGGCAGGCTGAACTTCGGCGCGTCATTGATCTCCTCGCATCACCGGCGCTCGCGGTGGATGGATCTCACGGTGGACCTTCGATCCGCCACAGTCTTCTGGAAGGCGGGGATCCCTTTTTGGTTCTGGAGGACTTCGCCGACTATGTCGCTTGTCAGGATCGCGCCGGGGAGGCGTTTCAAGATGGACCCGATTGGACCCGGCGGGCGACCCTGAACATCGCGAGAGTCGGACGCTTCTCAAGCGATCGAACCGTTCGGGAGTATGCACGGGAAATCTGGCGCGTTCCCGTTCCGGAACCGCAGCGGATTGGGGTTGCCTTGTAACCGCCGGCAAGGAAGCAAAGGGCGGTCGCAACAAGCTAGAGAACCGTGTCGAGAAACCGGAACGCTCTTTGAGGCAGATGAACGATCCGCTCAAAGATCTCCGCAAGCTGTTCGAAGCCCGCTGAGCTTGCGGGGACTCAAGAAGCTTGATCATGTTGGTGGGACCGGTAGGATGGGGATCTCCATGACCATACGGCTCCACGATCTAAAACGCTTGTTTCAGCTCTCCGCCCGTTTGGGCCTTCTTTCGGCCACACTTACGGTGGCTCTGTCTTCCTGCCAAACTTCGGAGCGACGGGCCACCGCCCGGGCTGAGCGGACGACTTCCGACGAGCGTTACCAACGCCACTTGGAGCAGGAAGAGCGTCGCGCGACCCAGGACTCGGCAGACCTCTTAGGGGGAGGGGGACTGTAAATGGATCGTGGGTGGAGGCGCCGGTCCACTCACACGCCGGTTGCTGCGGCAATCCGGACGACCGGCGTGACGATTCGGCCGTAGGCCTCCGCGTCGAGGACGAACACATCGGGATCGCCGTCGAACTGGCCGTAGTAGAATTCCACATCCGCTCCGCGAACGGCGGCAGCCAGGCGGAGGATCCTTTCCGTTTCCGGATCGCCGGGGCGGGCAGCGGTGCGGAGCCTCACCACGCAGGAGGGATTGCGCAGTGCTTGCAAGGCATCGCTGCGGCTCGTCAGAAAGTCCCGAGTGGTCAAGTTGCCCAGGGTGCCGACGAGAAGTTCAGCCCGGCGGGTGTCGATCTTGTCGTCCGCTTGATTTCCGCCCCATGACGCAGACCAGGCGTTCTGCAGGTAATCGTAAGTCAATTTGACTTCGGGCATTCCGGTTTCGGCGATTTCAATGCCCCGAACTTCAAACAAGCTGAAGGCGAGGATCTGCGAATCCCGCCACTTCAGTGGATGCGTCGGGATGGAGGAATCAAGGAGGGCTGGATCGATTCCGTAGATGAACGGCGTGCCGGCCTGGTTCACGTTGAGGATCCCATCGGGACCGACGCGAAAGGCCAGCGCGTGTTGTTTCACCTTGACCTGGGGGGAGGGGATCGTCGCAGGATCCCGGCCTTCAAATCGGGCCTTGGCGAGATCCCGCTGATACGCCTCGTAGACTTCGGCGTCGATGCTGCTGGTGACGATGGACACTCTGAGATCGGGACGGTCCAGGCCAAAGCGCCCGAGGTCGGCTAGGCTGTTGGAACGGAAATCGAGGACCGGTTCGGCCAGCAAGGCGTCGAGCATCCGCTTGATCCGCTCCTCATTGGCCGGGCGGGATTGACCTCCGTTGAGGAGATTCCAGCGACGCCCGTCGCTCTGGAGTTGTACCGTAGGGTCATCCCGGCTTTCGATGACGATCTTGGCGACGGTGTCCTTGTTGAATTCCAGTAGATTGGGGAAGCGGAATTGTTCGAGCGCACGGGGGAGCCTAGAGACGAGGTCATCTGGAATGTCCAGCACCGTGGTCCGGCCTGCAATGTGGGCGAGCATTGTTGCCTTCGCCTTAACCACTTTTGATTCGAGTGTGAGTTGGACGGGCTTGCCTTGCCGGGGCTGGATGACAAAGGTTGCGGCTGCCTGATTGACCTGGCCGCCTGCGGGCAAGGCGCGGTCCTCGATGAAAGCGCTCGCCGTCATCCCGGCGAGTTCTTCCAGGAGAGCGTAGGCGATGTCATCGTTGGCTCGGCACTGGATCGGACGGGTCAAGAACCAGCGCGGTTCGTCGTCGCTCCGGGTGAGTTCAAGGTCGAGACCGCCCTGCCGAAAGGTGTAGGATCGCACCGCAGTCGGCGGGAAGGTAAGGAGGCGCCGTTCCCGAAGTTTTTCCCCGGGAGCGAGCAGCAATGGGCGCAAGGGCGTCTCCACAAGATGCACCCCGTTCCGCTCCGGATGGCCCTCCAGTCGTGCATAAACGGTATTCTCGAACGGGCCCGCACGGCCGAAGAGGAGCCGCTCGGTTTCTTTAATGCCGTCGAAGAAGTCGAGCTTGAGACTGATCGCCTTGGAGGATGACAAGCCCAAGACCGAATCCTTGACCTCGCCGTCCGCGATCGTTTCCCGGACCGGTAAATGACAAAGTCCATCGACGACATCGCGCATCTCCAGTTCGTTCGCCCAATCTTGGACCGGTTTGACGAAGTTCCACCGATCCGGGGCTCGCTCCAGAATTGTCTTTCCTCCGGGACTCCCGATTTCCAGCCGGGTCAGGGAATCGCCTCGGGCGGGAAAGAGGAGGGCGGACGTCACGGGGCGATCCCGCTCGAAGAAGGCGACCGTGATTGTGGCCACGAGCGCGAAGCCGAGAAGCGCGAGGCTGACGATGGTGCGGCGCCCGGGCATACCTATCTTCTGCGCCACCATGCGATCCAGAACCCAGCCAACGCCGCCATCCCGGGTCCGATCCAAAGCAGCAAGCGTTCCAGTCGGGATCGCTGTTTTGGGCTCAGGGCCACGGCGTAACGGGCGGGCTCCTTGGGGGCAATCCCGATGAGATGGGTCCGGTCCATCAACCAGTTCAGGCAGGACATCACGAAGTCCGACTGGGTCTGATCGCGGTCCAATCCGCCTCGCAGAATCCCGGGATTGCTCACCACGATCAGTCGTTGGGTATCGACGCGCAGATTCGGGTCATCGACCGCGCCCTTTTCCACCGCTGCCGCCACGTAAAGCGGGCCGTGGTGATCTTCGCGACGGTCGCGACGGACGATTTCCGCCGAAAAGTTCGTCTCGCCCCAGAACCGGGGATCGGCCACCAAAAGCGGGGTGAGGTGAATGTTCTGGGCGCGAATCATATCGGCCTCCGGGAACAGCTCCATCGATTCGGTGCGACCGCCCAGGTTCAGGTTCATTCCTTCAAAGTCCCGGGTGATCGGGGATCCCTGGCGGATCGCGGCGGTGACCGTGAAGATCTTGGCATCGATCTCCCCGCGCCGGTGCTCAGTGTAGACGAGGCGATCCCCCCGCGGCGCAACTCCAAGGGCGCGCACGAACGATTTGAGCCGCGGCGTGGGCCGGTCCGGATCCAGGGCGATGAAGACGGAGCCGCGTCCTTCTGACCAGAAACGTCCCAGTTCAGCCATTTCCGCTTCGGCGAAATCAGTCTGCGGCGCGGCGATGACCAGGATGCTGGTATCGTCTGGAATCGGGCCGGTGGCGAGTGAAACAAAGTCCAGCTTCACATTTTGCCGGGCACCCGGGACACGCAGTTCCTCGGCGGAAGCCTTGAGATCCTGGACCGGGTTGTGGCCGGAGACGAGGAGCAGCTTCCGGGGATTCTCCTCGAGCACCTCAATGAGTGCTGCGGAGAGGGCGATCTCCCCGTTGAACTTGTTGATCAGTCCAGAGGTGTCCCGCTGGATCAAGTCTTCCTCGCGGAGGACCCGACGCCGGTCGCCCCGGGCCACGATCAGGGAGCTGCTCCGAAGGGTGAGGTTGTGACGGGCCTTGATCTCTTCGGTGCGATCGGGTTGACGAGCGGGGTCGATCCATTCCACCCGGATCTTTTTGCCGGAGGCCTTGCGATATTCATCGACCAAGGTAAGAACATCGTCAGCGATCTCCGAGCTGGGAAGGAAAATGGCGATGAGATCGATCTCCTGCTTCAGACTGCCGGCTAGGGACCGGGTCACACCGGACAGGGTGAATCGTCCGTTTTCGCTGAGGTCGGTGCGTTGGTAGTGCCGGAAAGAAACCACGTTCACCAAGACCAGCAAAATGAACGCCGCGACGATGCGGGCGGGGGCGTGCCAAGCGTTCCCGATCTCCCGGACCCAGGGGTGTTGTTTGAGCTCGTCCAGCCGCATCATGATTCAAATTCCCCAGCGCCGTTGCTCGATCGCCTGATGGGTGAGGGTCAAGAGGAAGGCGGTGGCGGAAAGGTAGTAGACCACGGGGCGGGAGTCGATCAGCCCCTGGGAAAACAGATTGATGTGATCCATGCTTGAGAAGTAAACAACCCGCTCCAGGACCTCCGGGGAGACCTTGGCAAATCCGGCGAGGAACCCGAGGAAGAAATGAAGCATCACCAGCGTTCCCGCAGCGACCGCAGCCACGATCTGGTTGCGGGATAGGGCGGAGGCCAGGCAGCCCAGCGCGATATTGAACGCTCCCAGGAGGAGGAGAAGGAATGCCACGGAGACGAGCGCTCCGGCCGGAAACGCGTTCCCGGAGCCGGTGATCATTTCGAAGAGGATGAAGTTCCCGATGCAGGGAATCCACAGCACGCAATAGAAGATCAGGCAGGCCAGATACTTGGAAAGGACCACCTCGGAGATCCGGATCGGCGCGGTCATGAGGGTCTCAAAGGTGCCCATCTTGCGCTCTTCCGCGAATAACCGCATCGTGAGTAGCGGAAAGAGGAAGAAGAAAATCATCCGGAACCAGAACGAGTTGAAGGTCAGCGAAACCAGGCTCTGTGGTTGCACATGCCCGTCCATCAGCGCCGTGGCGAAGCGGAAGGCTACCCCGTTCAACCCCATCACCATCGCGAGGACGAGGTAGGCCATCGGCGAGTAAAAGAAGGCGGCCAGCTCCCGCTGGAGCAAAATCAGGAAGCGTCGCATCTTAGTTCCAGCCCTCCTCCGGCGCGGTCGTCAGCCCGGCGAAAATCTCTTCCAAGGTGGCCGCCTCCATTGAGAGATGCCGCAACCTCCATTGCTCTCGCGTCACGGTCCGGAAGATTTCCTCCCGCGGATCCGCCAAGCCCTGGATATCCATGACGAAGCGCGTCCAGTCGTCCCCCAAACTTTCGGGAGCGATTTTCTTTACGCCATCGATCGCGCCGAGAATTCGCGCCATCGCTTCGGCGGGACCACGGACTTCCACGGTGATCCGTGCGCCCCGTTCCAAGCGACGGGCCAGCTTCGAAGGTTCTCCGGAAGCCTTGATCCGGCCCTGATCGAGAATGATGACCCGCTCACAAATCGCTTCCACCTCCGCAAGGATATGAGTCGAAAGCAGAATCGTATGGTTGCCGCCCAACGACCGGATGATCTCGCGAACCGAGCGAATTTGGTTCGGATCGAGCCCGTTTGTCGGTTCGTCGAGGATGAGAATGGCGGGATCGTGGATCAAGGCATCGGCCAAACCGATCCGTTGCCGGTAGCCTTTGGAGAGCGTGCCGATCAATTTGTGCCGGACGTCGGCCACACCGCAACGTTCCATGTTTGTATCGAGACTTCCCTTGAGGAGGGCCTTCGTGACGCCCTTGATTCCCGCCCGGTAGCGGAGGTATTCTTCGACCCGCATTTCGGGGTAAAGGGGAACGTCTTCCGGCATGTAACCGAGGTGGCGACGGGCCTCCAGCGATTGCTCGACGACATCGTGCCCGGCGATTTCCGCCTTGCCTGAAGTGGGCAAGAGGAAGCCGGCGAGGATCCGCATCGTGGTCGACTTGCCCGCGCCGTTGGGGCCGAGAAAGCCCACGATTTCGCCGCGTCCGGCCTCGAAGGAGATCCCGTCCACAACTGCCCGGCCGCGGTAGGTCTTGGTAAGGCCCTGGACGTGAATCATGCGAAAATGAAGGAGGCGTGCGCGTGGAGTGCGGGAGTCATTGTTACCGTTCAATCGGGAGTTTGACAAGCTTTTGCGGGAAAGGTCTTCAGCGCGACTGGTGGAGAGAACTGGCGGCGCATCGCTCCCCCGAAGATGGGGGCGAAACCGTCGGCATTGCCTGCTTGCTCTTCTCACGGGGATCTGGCATGGATCGGCATGGGAGTCCCCCTGTATGTGCGCTCCGCATTGCTCTATCTCGTCGTCGCGGGAGTGACGCTGCTCCTTTACGGCCTGATCCTGAGCGCGAATCCGGATCGTTATTCCATGTTTAAGGTCGTCATGGCCCTGCCCGCTTCCGATAGGGAACTGCGATCACCTGGCGACGACTCCTCCCACGCGCCGTCGTTGCCTCACTTGACCCGGCGGGACATCCCAGACTTGGCGAGACTCAACGATCAGTATGCCACCGTTTTTGATCACGTGATGCCCGCCGTGGTGAGTATCGATGTCGGCGAATTGAGCGCGGATCCCTCGGTCCGGCTCAAGAGTTACCGAAGGGGGACGATCAAACTGCCGAGCGGAGAAGAGCGCGAAATCATGGTCCCTGTAGAATGGGAGTGGGACGAGAACCGGCAATCCGACCTGATTCATGAAATTCCCGGGGTCGGCTCCGGCGTGATCATCGATGAGGATGGCTACATCGTGACCAACCATCACGTGGTCCTCGATGCCGATAACATCGTGGTCACGACCCACGGGGGGCAGCGTTTCAGCGCAGAGTTAATCGGGGCGGACTCCACCGTGGACATGGCCGTTCTCCGCATCAAGGACGGCAAGGGGCGCAAGTTTCCGGTGCTTCGCTTTGGGGATTCCGAACGGCTCCGGCCAGGGGAAATCGTTTTTGCCTTCGGCAATCCGTTTGGTCTCAGCGAATCGATCACACAGGGGATCGTCAATGGGACGCGTCGGCGGTTTATCGATGACTTGGCCAACGAATACATCCAGACGGACGCGGTCATCAATCCGGGGAATTCGGGTGGGCCATTGACCAATGTCCTCGGAGAGTTTGTCGGGATGAACGCCATCGTTTATGCGGGGCAACACGAGAAGCCGCAGGGGTGGCAAGGCATCAGCCTGGCCTTGCCCTCGAATCGGGTGCTGCGCTGTTACGAGGAGTTGATGGAATTAGGGCAGCGGGTCCGGCCTTATCTGGGGGTGCTCTTCAACGATGTCGGGGAGCAGACCCGTTCCGCCCGGGGATTCACCGGGAAAGGCGGGGCCTTCATTTTCAACCTGGAGCCGGACTCCCCGGCGGGGAAGATCCTTCACCCCGGGGATATCGTGATGCGGATCGGTGGGGTGACCATCAAATCCGCCTCGGCGGCCACCAAAGTGATTCAACAGCAATCGCCCGCAGTGCCCTTGGAATTCATCATTTGGCGCGAGGGCAAAGAGCAGAGCGTGAAGGTGGAGTTGGGGCAGTTCCGTGACGTCAACCAGATCGCCCTGCTGCCCACGATCTTTTCGCAGAAGCCGGCTCCGGACAAGCTGAAGGCGGAACTGGGCCTTCTCTTGCGGGAGTTGACCCCCGGTGACCGCAAGGAAACCGGAATGCCGGCTGATCTTGGGGGGATTTTCCTGTGGGGGGTCAAACCGGAGTCGCCCCTCGCCGGTCACCTCGAAGGGCATGACATGGTTCACGAAATCAACGGCAAGCCGGTGTGGACCGAGAAGGAATTTTATCAATTGATGAGCGAGTTGCCCTCAAGCAAGACCCCGAGTGTCGTCTTGACCCGCAACCGGCGTCGCTACTACCTCCAGTTCCGGGCGGCGCCGGGACGCGCGGAGACGACGTCGACCACCGTCCAACCGGTATCGTCGAACGTTTGACAGAACCGGTGAATCGAAGATTGTAGCCCTAACTTTATGAACGAAATGTCGATGCAGCGCTTGGCGAGAGTGGCAGTCTGGCTCATTCTGGGGCCGGTGGCGCTCTTGATGGCGGGATGCAATCCGCCTAAAAAGCCGGTCGCCGAAGTGCCAGCGACCCCTTCTCCAGTGGAGAAACCCGCCGCCCCGGCACCGATGCCAGAACCGGTGACTCCGCCACCTGCACCGCCTGCCCCGCCAGTTCCGGTCGTCCCCACTTATGCGACCGCCGAGGCCTTGCTCAACGAGATGATTGCCAAACTCAAGGCGGGCGATCTGCCGGGATTCTTCTCTCTGGCCGGACCTGAGGCAACCCCGGAGGTGCAGCAGAAGCTCACCGATCTGTTCGCAACCCGGAAGTTTAAAGTCCACGGGACCAAGCCGCCAGTGGAACGGGCTGCCGGGGCTGACTCTCGCAGCTACGGCATCTTCCTGGAATCCCCAGCGGATCTCGCTGCCGCCGGTGAGCAGGTTTTGCAGATTGGTCTGATCCTGGACTCGGCCAAGGGCTGGATGCCCGCCATGGTCGAGGTTCCGCAAATCGAGGCTATTCTCGCCGCGAAAACGGCAGCTGAGAAACTGGCGGCGGAGAAAATGGAGGCAGAAAAGAAGGCGATGGCAGAACCGGCGGTCAAAACCCCGGTGGGCGTGGCCCGGGATTTCCTCAATGCGGTCGTCGCCCGTGATTTCCGAGGCGCCAAGCTTGCCGTGGATCCTGCCCGGCTGACGGATGAAAAACTCGCCGCCTTGTTCATCGTCGTCGAGGAAGGGGCGTTCAAGCCGCACGACCGGAACCCATTGATTGGGACCGCTGCGGGGACCGACAGCGCCTGGGTGATCGCCCGCCTCAAGTCTGAGAAAGAGGAGTCTGATTTCGGCATCGAAATGCAGCGGGCCGGGGAAGCCGCGGCGGCGACCTGGAAGGTGGTCGGATTGAATTTCTCCAAGCTCATTCAAATGGCGGCCGCCGAGGCTGGGGCGGGGAATATCGCCTACGCGCCGATCAAGACGGATCTTCAGGATGGCGACCAACTCGTGCTCTTCTTTGACTATGACAACGCGAACGTCAATCCCCGCGCGGCCAAGCAGTTGCGGATCATCGCGGATATCATGAGGGAGGACCCCAAGAAGAAGATTCACATCAACGGGCACACCGATGCGCTCGGCACGGCGGATTACAATGCAGCCTTGTCCGATACCCGCGCCGCCTCTGTCCGCCAGATCCTGCTCGCTCATGGCATTCCGGCCGCTCAGGTGGTCACCAAGGCCTACGGCTTCAGCGCTCCCAAGGCACCGAATGTGAATCCCGACGGAACGGACAACCCCACCGGTCGCGCCCAAAACCGGCGTGCCGAGGTTTATCTCGCGTTCTGACCCGCCTTTTGGACCTCACGGAGCTTCAACATTCCCCTCTGGAGGAGCAGCACCTCGCCGCCGGGGGGAAGCTTGTTCCGTTCGCTGGTTGGGCTCTGCCGGTCCAGTACGAGGGGATCTTGGCGGAGCACCGGGCCGTTCGCACTGCGTGTGGAGTGTTCGACATCTCTCACATGGGGCAGTTTGTCGTTCATGGTCCGGATCATGTGGACACATGCGAATGGCTTGACCGGATGTTGAGCAATCATGTGGGGCGACTGCAGCCAGGAGACGGACAGTACTCTCTGTTGCTGAACGATCAGGGCGGCATCATTGATGATCTCATTGTCTACCGCACTGGTGAAAGTCACTTTCTCCTCATCGTCAATGCGGCGTGCCGGGAGAGGGATCTGGACTGGATGACGCTGCATGCTCCACCCGGCATGGCTTTGATCGACCGCAGCGCTGCGTATTGTGCCTTGGCGGTGCAAGGGCCGGACGCGGCACGTGTGTTTGCGGCGATGTTTCCCCAAGGACCGTCGTTGCCGCCTCGTTTTGGAATCGTCGAGTCCGGAGCGATCGCGATTTGCCGGACCGGCTACACCGGAGAAGATGGGTTCGAACTGTGTGCTCCCGAGGAGGTCATGGCGGACTGGTGGGGCAAGGCACTGGCCGCAGGGGCAAAACCGTGCGGGCTCGGGGCTCGCGATCTGCTTCGGTTGGAGAAGTGTTACCCACTGAACGGGAGTGATCTCTCCGAGGAAACCACTCCATGGGAAGCGGGGCTTGCGTTCGCGGTTGATCTGGAAAAGCACGATTTTATCGGCGCCAATGCCCTTCGTGACCAACGTACCCGGGGCGTGGAGCGTCGCCTCTCCGCCCTCAAGGTAGACGGAAAAGCGCCCCCCCCGCGTCCCGGTTATCCGGTTTATGGCGGCGAGGCCGATTCACCCATTCTGGGCACCCTGACCAGTGGAGGATTCTCCCCAGGGCTTGATGCGGGGATCGCGATGGCCTATCTCCCGGCCGGACAACATCCGCACGGGTCTCGTTTGTGGATCGAAATCCGCGGCAAACGCTATCCTGCCGGAGTCGTTCGCAAACCCTTCATCTGATCATGTTGCGTGTGCTTCGCTTGGCCGCGGTGCTCGCGGCTCTCCTCGTGTGCGCTGCGGCCCAGACGGTTTCCACCAAACCATTGGGTGAGGTCTTGCCGGATGCCAAGACTCGCCGCCTCGACAAGCCACAACCAGCCGCAGATCCGGAGCTGGCCCGCTATGCGATCTACGCGAAGGACGCTCCCACCGCAGAGCAAGGAACCCCCGTCAGCACCGCTCTCCCGCTCGTTCTGGCCAAAGGCGAACATATTGTTTTTATCGGAAACACGCTCTTCGACCGGGATTTGGAATTCGGGTATTTCGAGTCGATGCTCCAACAAGCGAATCCGGGGCTGGCGTTGGTCGTTCGCAATCTCTCGTGGTCTGCCGATGCGCTAACGCTCCAGCCACGGCCGGAGAATTTCGCCGCCACGGAGCAACTTCTGCTTCATGAAAAGGCGGACACCATTGTCGCCGCATTTGGCTTCAACGAAGCATTCGCCGGCCCGGACGGATTGGCGGACTTCCGGCAAAGCCTGATCACGAAAGTCAACGGTTGGAAGGCGAGTCGTTTCAATGGCAAATCCGGGCCGCGTATCGTTCTGGTTTCACCGATCGCCAACGAGAATGTCGCAGGTGTCGCCGCTGCGGATCGCAATAACGGCAACTTGCGGCTCTACACGGCGGCGATGCGTGAGGTGGCCAAGGAGACACAGGTTGGATTTGTCGATGTCTGGACCGCCACGGAGCGTGGAATGCAAGATGAGGCAACCGCCTTGACGATCAACGGGTGTCACTTGAACGGCCCCGGTTATCAGTTATTCGCCAACGTCCTTTTCCAGGGAATTTTCCATACCGTTCCGCCGGGCGTGGATGAGCAGGTTCGCAAACTGGTGATCGACAAGAACCGGCAATTCTTTCGCCGCTACCGTCCGCTCAATACGTTTTATTATACCGGTGGGCGAAAAGAGACCTATGGCTACCTCGATTTCCTCCCTGCGATGCGCAGTTTCGAAATCATGACAGGCAATCGCGATGCCGCGATCCACGCCTTGATTCAGGGGGGCAAGGCCGGACCAGTCGATGACTCCAACGTTCCCGAAATGCCGCCGGCCCAGGAGACGATAGGGGCGAATGAATGGCTACGGGCGCAGGATGAATTGGCCGCGTTCCGGATCGACCCACGATTTGAAGTGAGCTTGTTCGTCGGCGAAGAGCAGTTTCCTGATATCGCCAACCCGATCCAGATTCGCTGGGACAGTCTCGGCCGGCTTTGGGTGAGTTGCAGCACGGTCTATCCGCATCTTTATCCAGGGCAAGAGCCTCACGATAAGCTCGTGATTCTTGAGGATACCGATGGCGACGGCCGAGCGGACAAGTCCTCGGTCTGGGCGGACGATCTGCACATCCCCCTCTCCTTTGAGTTTGGCAATGGCGGGGTCTACGTTTCGGAGCAACCGCATCTTTCCTTTCTCAAAGATACCGATGGCGACGGTCGCGCCGATTTACGCGAGCGGGTGCTCACAGGATTTGGGACCGAAGACTCCCATCATGCGCTCCATGACATGGTCTGGACGCCGGACGGAGATCTGATTTTCCGGGAATCGATCTTCCATCATTCTCAGGTGGAAACGCCTTATGGACCCGTGCGACAGAACAATAGCGGTTGGTTCCGCTTCGAGCCGCATTGGCATCGCCTGACCTCATTCGGGAGTTATCCAAGCACCAATCCCTGGGGCGTGACCTTTGATGATTGGGGTCAACACGTTGCGAGTCACCCGATCTATGCGTCCGCTTTTCATGCATTGGATCCGGCCTATCCGGAACAACATCCCACCCCGGTGGGATTGAACGCCTATTCCGGGACGTGCGGCCAGGAGTTCATCGATTTCCCGAACTGGCCCGCCGAACTCCAAGGCAGTTTTGTGAAGTTGCGCTACAAGCCGACCAACCGGGTCGAATTGTTGCGATGGTATGAAACCGCGGGTGGATTCAATGAAGAGTACCTCGGGGACCTCGTTTTCTCCACCAATCTCAGTTTCATTCCGGTGGATCTGCAGTTCGGGCCGCGCGGCGATCTCTATCTTTGCGACTGGTACAATCCGGTGAAGGGCCATGCCCAATACAGCTTGCGTGATCCGCGTCGCCGCCGGGACTCTGGACGCATTTGGCGGATTACGCCCAAAGGATTCCAGCCTCAAGCGCCGCCGGTGATCGCCGGTGCGCCGGTGCCCGCATTGGTGGAGATGCTGAAGCGCCCAGAGTATCGTTGCCGGTATTGGGCCAAACGTGAACTGCGGGATCGAGATCCGGCGGAAGTGGGGGCTGCGGTGGATGCTTGGCTGGCCGGCCTGTACCCGGCGGAGCCGCGCTACCGGCACCATCAGCTGGAAGCGCTCTGGCTGCGCCGAGGGCTGGATCTCCCCAGCGGAGACCTTCTCACGGGACTTCTCGCCTGCGATCAGCCGCTTGCCCGGGCGGCCGCCACGGAGCAATTGTCCTTCGCCTTCGCGGAACTGCCAGATCCGATCGCCGCTTTGCGGGCCAGAGCCAATGATGATAGCCCGATCGTAAGGATGCAGGCGGCCATCGCGGCCACCTATATTGGATCTGAGGAGGCGTTGGAAGCGGCGCTGGAGACCCTCAAACATCCGCACGAGGGCCACATCTCCTACGCGATCCGCACGGCCGTGGGCTCCCGAACTCTCAAGCCGCACTGGCAGGGGAACGAGGCCTTTGCTGCCGCTCACCCGGAGTTGGGCGCCTTTCTGAGCGCTTTTGAAGCTGCGCAGAAGACCAAGCCGAAAAAGATTGCCAGTCAGGACGCCGTGTTTGATCAGCGCCAGGGTCTCTCCTCCATTCGAGTCACCTGTGTACGGGAGCAACTTCGGTTTGACCTGACTAGGTTCGAGGTGAATTCGGGGCAGCCGGTCAAGCTGACGTTTTCCAATCCGGATGCGACGGCCCACAATCTCGTGATCGCCAAGCCGGGGAGCGCGGAAGAGATTGGTCTGGCCTCGAACGAAATGGCCAAGGACCCCGCCGCCATGCAAGAGGGACAATTTATCCCCAAAGAGAAATTGGGTCTCATGCTGCAACGGACGAAGATGCTGGCACCGGGTTCAGAGGAAACCCTGCGCTTCATCGCGCCGTCGCAACCGGGAACGTATCCCTACCTTTGCACCTTTCCGGGACACTGGTTTGTCATGCGCGGGGAGATGGTGGTAAAGTGAAAATGGCTCTCCGGGACAACCCAACGCGGACCGGCCTTGGGCACATCCGTAACTCGACTTTATGAGCAGTTCCAGCAACGAGGCACCAAGCGGTGGCCGGACCTCCAAGCAGGACACCGCCTATTGGAAAGAGATTGTCCGGAAGTATCAGGTGCCATCGCTCTGGCGGGCAAATTTGCAGATCATCAACACGATCGGCACTTACAGTTTGCTCTGGTATTTGATCTATCGAAGCCTCGGCCACGCTTGGTGGATCACCTTGTTGCTGGCGCTTCTGGCGGGCCTGTTTATGGTCCGGATTTTCATTATTTTCCATGACTGTGGTCACGGATCGTTCTTCAAATCGCAACGAGCCAACCACGTCCTAGGCTTTATCACCGGCCTATTGACGTTCACTCCCTATTACCATTGGCGTTGGGAACATGCGATCCATCACGCCGGCGCCGGACATTTGGACCGGCGGGGGACTGGAGATATCTGGACGATGACGGTGGAGGAGTATCTCAATTCATCGCGGTGGAAGCGATTCTCCTACCGGTTGGCCCGCAATCCCTTCGTGCTTTTCGGCGTGGCTCCGATTTACCTGTTCGTGATCGCCCAGCGGATTCCTTCCGCAACGGCGAGTCCACGAGAACGCGATTCCGTCCATTGGATGAATCTGGCCATTCTCGCGATGGCAACCGGGATGAGTCTGATCTTCGGCCTGGTCCCTTATCTGATGATCCAATTGGTGATCGTGATGGTCGGAGGCGGTGTGGGAATCTGGATGTTCTATGTGCAGCACCAATTCGAGGACGTCTATTGGGAACGCGGAGACAATTGGGATTACACTTTGGCCGCACTGGAGGGAAGTTCGTTCTACAAGTTGCCCAAGGTTCTGCAGTGGTTCTCTGGGAACATCGGGTTCCACCACATTCATCATCTCAGCCCCCGGATCCCCAACTATAATCTGGAGCGCTGCCACCAGGCGGATCCGCTCTTCCAGAAGGTGAAGCCGATCACCTTTATTACCAGTCTCAAGTCGCTAACGTTCCGCCTCTGGGATGAGCAAAAGCGCAAGCTGGTCGGCTTCCCGCGCATCTCCAGGCGGGGGAGGCGGCACAGAAATGCGAGTTAGCGTCCTGCTGCTGAATCCTGGCGTATCTCCTGGATTGGTCCTTTAAGATCTACCACCGCCCGAGCTCACGGACCTCTGCTTCCGGCCCAACGCTCTCGGCATCTACAGCGAGGGGGCCGCCGATCCCTCCGACCGCAGCGTCATCGCCGTGCTCAAAGCATACGCTTACCGCCCTCTGTTGGCGGCGTTGGATGGGGAATGACCATCCATCACCTCCGCGATGGTCACCGGCGCACCTCTCCTCCGCAGGCTCTCATCCGCCGCCTCCATGAAGGCATAAATCTCGAGCGTCTCGGCGGGACTCACGGGAGCCACTCCGGTCTTGAAAAAGCGTCCGATCTCGCGGCAAAGGGCTGCGTAAGACGGCTCCTCGATGAGGTTCACGATCGCCTTTTCGCCGTGAATGGTGAGGCCGTAGGATTTCGCTCCCTGCACCAGCCCGCGATAGACTCCGACCCGCCCGCCGCGCCAAACGCCCGTAACGATCTCGTGAAGGGTAGTCTTGATTCGGGTGAGCGATTCGCAGCCGGGTCCCATCGCGGTGAAGAGAGCCTCGATTCCGTGAATCCCGTAAAAGAAGAGCTCTGGTTGTCCCGCCTGATAGGCTAGCGGTCCCCAACTCGTCACGCCGAGCACCTCGCCCGCCTCTTCCCGCCACGCCGGATCGGAAATCTTCGGACCAAACCGGGTTGAGGAGGCCGAAAAGCAGGGGATGCCCCGGCGTTCCGCGAGCTCGTAGAGCGCCAGGCATTCGGCGAGCGTGCCCGCAACGGGTTTGTCGACGAAGACGGGTTTGCCTGCCGTGAAAAGTGCCTCGGCCTGCCGCAGGTGAATGCGTCCATCCACACTCAGGATCATGAGGCGGTCGCTCCGCTCGATCAGGGCCTCGACGGAATCGACGATCTCGACCCCAAGTTCGCGAGCCTCGTTCGTGAAGCCTTCGATACGCTCGCGGCTCATGGGCGTGTCGCTGCCATCGGGCAATCCCGCGACGACACGGAATCCGGCGAGATCGCCCGAAGCCTGGGGATCGTTGAAAAGCTTCGTGAAGGCCGGGACATGCGAGGTGTCCATACCGATGAGGCCGATGCGGAGCAGGGAGGACATGGGGCGGAGATTACCCTATCGCAAACCTGCGCTACGGAGGGGGTGGGATTCGAACCCACGAGACATTGCTGTCTGGCGGTTTTCAAGACCGCTGCAATCGACCACTCTGCCACCCCTCCTAAAAGGTGTTTTCACGTCGCGGGAGGAGAATAACCGGCAAACCGGGGATCGCCAACCGCAAAGTGACATCGTCCCGCTCAGCGGCTCCACTCCAGCATGCGCAAGATGGGCGCTTCGGCACGGCGGCGGAGATCCTCGTCCATCTCCAGGGCGGGGCTGAGGCGGTCCAGGCAATCCCGTAGCTTGGCCAACGTGTTCATCTTCATGTAGCGGCAGTCCGCACAGGCACATTGATCTGTGGGGCCGGGGATAAAAATTTTGTCCGGACATTCCCGGCGGAGGCGGTGGAGCATCCCGGACTCGGTCACCACGATGAATGATTTCGCCGGATTCTCCTGGCAGTAGTGAACCATCTTTTCGGTGGAACAGACTTCGTCGGCGAGGAGGCGTACCGCGACCGTGCACTCCGGATGGGCGACGACTTTGGCCTCGGGATGCTCCGCCTTGATCCGGCTGATGCTCTCCCGGGTGAATTCCACGTGGACGTAACATGCACCGCGCCACATGTCCATTTTGCGGCCGGTCTGCTGCTCCACCCAGTTCCCGAGGTTCTCGTCCGGGACGAAGAGGATGTTGCGGTCTGCGGGGGCTTTTTGGACGATGCGAACGGCGTTGCCGCTGGTGCAGATGACATCGCTGAGGGCCTTCACGCCGGCGCTGCAGTTGATGTAGGCGATCACGTAGTAGTTCCGGTCCGCATTGTCCTGGAGGAACTTTTCCAAGCGATCCGCCGGACAACTCTGTTCGAGCGAGCAGCCGGCGTCTTTATCGGGAAGGACGACCGTTTTGCCTGGATTGACGATTTTGGCGGTTTCCGCCATGAAATGGACCCCGCAGAAGGCGATGACCGAGGCTTCGGTATCGCGGGCCTTGTAGGAGAGCCCGAGCGAGTCGCCCACATAGTCGGCCACATCCTGGATCTCCTTGATCTGGTAGTTGTGGGCGAGAATGATCGCGTTGCGCCGTTTTTTGAGATCAAGGATTTCCTCGCGAAGGTCGAGGGCGGGGGCGGAGGTAGCCATGACGGGATGGGTCGGGGTGAAAGGCAGTTTAAAGCAACGGGGCCAACGGGCAACTGGAGAGGCGGAAGGAAAAACCTATTAAAAAAACTATGGTAATTATAGAAAATGATGGCTATAGTTCAGGAATGAATTTCTCCGAGGATCACTCCGAGTTCGACCCCGCCACTGGTAAGGGATGGGCCCAATTCGTTCCGGCGCCGGCTCCAGCCAATGCGTCTGACGGAGGCTTCCTGGCCCAGATGACAGAGGAAGTATCGCGCCAATTGGAAGAATTGCAGAAGGAAAAACGCGAAGGTGAACTGCGGGTGACTCGCCGGGTCAGCGACGTCGCGTTGGATTGCGCCCGGGCTCTGGATGGCATGGAGCGGCAACTGCTTGGTTTGCATGGAGAGCGCAAGTCCGACATGGAACTGCGTTTGCAGGAAATCCGCCGGCAAGTCTACAGCCAACTGGCGGAGGCGCTCGACCGGGCGCGGGGTGATCTGCGGGGGTTCGGGGAACTTCCCTTGAACTGACCCGGGCGATCCGGGTTCCTACGATTTCACCCGGTTTTCGTTGCTTCGGGCAGCGCCCGTGATTGGATGATTGGCGGTCGATTTCCGGCTTGCCGATCAACCTTTCGTTTTCGTCATGGCGCCTACTTCTGGACCGCTTCCTCTCGTCCACATCAGCATGTTACTGCTGCGCTGCCTTAGTGGCTTGGCGTTGATCTATTATCAGGGGTGGAATCAGGTGGTCTTTGGCTGGAACTACCTGTGGCATCAGCGGCAGTGGCCCTTGGTGCAGCACTTTCTGGAGCACAATCCGTTGCCGTTGGCCGTGATTCTTTCCTGGCTCACTGCGGTGTTTTTCTTCTTGAGTCCGCTGCTGTTGGCGATCGGCTTTCTCACCAGGCTCAATGCCTTGATGATTTTCCTGGGGTTGATCATGGCACTCAACGCGAACTTGGATCGGGTTCTCTCGACATCCCTCCATACCCAGACGGTCGTTCTCTACTTTCTGATCAGTCTCTTCTTCATCCTCAACGGTGGGGGCCTTTTGGCGGCCGACCGCATGTTCGACCGGCAACGCGGGCGGATCCGGCAAGCGGGGGGACTTTACTCCTGAGCGAATGAGCAAGGACGCAGAGATTCTTTACACCGGGCGCTATCTCCAGATGAACCGGCTGGATGGCTGGGAGTTCGCCAGCCGGGCCAACGCCAAGGGGGTTGTCGGCGTGCTGGCGGTGACCGCCAAACGGGAAATCCTTTTGATCGAGCAGTTCCGGCCTCCGCTGGGGAAATTTGTGGTGGAACTGCCCGCCGGGCTGGCCGGGGACGAACCATACAAGGAACACGAACCGCTCCTCTCCGCCGCCCAGCGCGAGCTCCTCGAAGAGACCGGGCACCAGGCCCGCAAGTGGTTCAGCCTGGGGGACGGTCCCAGTTCTGCCGGTTTGACGGACGAAATGATCACGCTCTTCCTGGCGTTGGAGCTCTTGAAAGTCCGCGAATTGGATCACTTCGGGACGGGGCGGGAGCGAATCCGTCTCCACTGCGTTCGCATCCCGGAGATCCCCGATTTCTTGGCGCGCCGCCAGAAAGAAGGTTCCGCCATCGACTTCAAGATCTGTGCCGCCCTTTACATGGCGCAACGCCATCCGATGATGCCCAGATGAGCGGCGGCTCGCGACAAATCCCTGCGAGCGAAATCTTACGCTCGGCAATGGCTGGAAACCGTCTAACCTCAGGCACAGGCAATGGTCGTCTTCCAATTTCCCCAATGGCTCTTTCTCGTTCCCGTGCTGCTGGTGACCGGCTGGTATTGGAAAGGGCTCCAGCTTTGGCGACTGCTGCGAGCTTTTGCTCTCCTCGTTCTTGTTCTGATTCTCGCTGATCCCCAGATCAACCGGACCGCGCGGGGCATGGATCTGTGGGCCTTGATCGATCGCTCCGAATCCGCCTCGGCTTTGAGCGAACGCGGTCTGCCGGAATGGCGTCGGTTGTTGGAGCAATCACGGCCCACCCGCTTCGACCGCATCCGCTGGCTAAGCTTTTCCGGGGAGGCCGTGGAGCAAACCGGTGCCGAGACCGTCACGGCGGCTGGAGCGGCCCACCACACCAGGACGCGTCTCGCCATCGAAACCGCTCTGGCCTCGCTTGCTCCGGGTCGCCATGCCCGGATGCTCGTCTTCACCGACGGATTCGCGACCGAACCGCTTGGAGATGTGGGCCTCAAGCTCCAGAGCGCCGGGGTTCCGCTCGACTACCGTCTGATCGCCGCGCCCGATTCCACCGATTACCAGATCATTGGGGTGCGTTTGCCGTCGCGTAAGCGGCCGGGAGAGCCGTTCGTGGTCGAGATCGCGGTGCGGGGAACCAAGGATGGGATTGTCCCCGTGTTCATCTCTCGCGACGGTGGCGATCCTCACGAGGAGAAGGTGGAGATCTCAGGTGGGGCGGGTGTGGTCCGGTTCGCGGGCCGGTTGACGGACCCCGGAGCTCATCGCTACGAGGCTCGGCTGGGCCTTCAAGATGCCTATCAAGGGAACAACAAGTTTGAGAACTGGATCGAGATCGTGGCGGGGCCGCGAATTCTTCTCGTAAGCCGCTACACCGACGATCCCCTGGAACGGATCCTTTCTGCACAGGGCTTCACCGTCGAAAAGGTTCTGGATCCAAGCAAACTTCATCCCGGCCAGCTCACCGGGGCCAAGGTTCTCATCCTCAACAATGTCCCGGCTTATGAAATCCCGGGTCATTTTCTGGCGGCTACCGATTTCTTTGTGCGGCGTCAGGGCGGGGGACTGCTCATGACTGGCGGGGCGCACAGCTTTGGCGCGGGCGGTTATTTTGAATCCGCGATCGACCCGCTTTTGCCGGTGTCCATGGAACTGAAGGCGGAGCATCGCAAGCTGGCGGTGGCGATGGCCATCGTCATGGACCGGTCCGGATCGATGGCCGCGACCGTCACGGGCGGGCGGACCAAAATGGATTTGGCCAATGAAGGAGCGGCCCGTGCGGTCGAATTGCTCGGTGATTTCGATTTCGTCACGGTCCATGCCGTGGACAGCAGTCCGCACCGGGAAGTTCCTCTGACGGCGGTGGGGCCCAATCGGGGAAGCATCATCAGTCGGGTTCGCCGCATCGGCAGCATGGGGGGCGGGATCTTTGTCTACGAGGGGCTCAAGGCGGGATGGGAGGATTTGCGCAAAGCGGAAGTCGGGCAGCGCCATCTCATTCTTTTCTCTGATGCGGCGGACTCCGAGGAACCGGGCGATTACAAGAGGCTCCTGGGCGAAATGGTCAAGGAAGGCGCCACCGTCAGCGTGATCGGGATGGGGACCGACAAGGACCCGGACGCCGCGCTTCTCAAAGACATCGCCAAATTGGGCAATGGGCGCATTTTCTTTACCGACGACGCCACCACGGTGCCGAATATCTTCGCCCAGGAGACGGTCGCCGTGGCGCGATCCTTGTTCATCAAGGAACCGGTCGGTTTGGTGGCCACGGGAAGGTGGCTGGAAATTTCGCGGGATCCGTTGGAGTGGATGCCTCAGGTAGATGGATATAATCTGAGCTACGCCCGTCCCCAAGCCTCGGTGGCCAGTCTGACGACGGATGACTACAAGGCGCCCCTCGTTTCCTACGTTCAGCGCGGCTTGGGACGCAGTGCCGCAGTGTCGTTTCCGGTCGGAGGTGAGTTTTCGGAGGCGACTCGAAAATGGTCGGCGATGGCGGATTTCGTGCAGACTCTCACGCGTTGGCTCATGGGCGAGAGTCTCCCTCCTGGGCTGGGGCTGCGCACCGATCTGAATGGCACGGAGTTCACGATCGATCTCCTTCACGACGACAGTTGGTTCCGCCAGTTGGCCGTCCCTCCCAAGGTATTCCTCGCCGAAGGAACCAAAGCCGGTGATGGTGCCGTGCGGGAAGTTACCTGGGAACGGATCGAGCCAGGTCATTTTCGTGCCAAGGCGAATCTTGAGCACGGCCGACTCACCCGGGGGGCGATTCAAGTGGGCGAGTCCGCGCTGCCTTTCGGACCGGTCGTCGTAGGCGGCAGTCCCGAATGGTCCTTTGATCGGACCCGGATCGAGGAACTCCGGCAGGTCTCGCTGCGGAGCGGCGGCGAGGAACGCATCAATCTGTCTGAGGTCTGGAAGCAACCGGTGCGCCAGGAGTTCGCCTCGATTCAGCCCTGGTTGCTCGTGGTCGCCCTCTTTTTGGTGATGGCCGACGCCCTGGCGACCCGGATGGGGTGGTCATGGGGGCGGTTCGATTTCCTCAAGATGCCAATTCTTAAGGAGAGGCCTGCCACCTCCGCCAGATATCAGCGGGATCGTGGTCCGGCCCAGGCGGACGACTCCGATCCGCATCCCGGCGCGCCTGCGGAGCCTCCAAATCCCGAGGGGCTGCCACCTGGCACGGATGAAGGGCGGCAACGCCGGTCACGGTTTGACCGGGCCAAGCGCCTGCGCTGAAGCGCACCCCGGCGCGAGCGGCTCCCAAGTTGGGAAGCAATCGCGGTCACCTCCGGGGCACAATTGCGCTTGCTGCTGACCACAATCATCATATATGTCGCAGTAAGGTAATTGCGGTAATCCTGATTATTTAGGTTTTATTAAATATCTTGTTGCCGGTTGGGGGTGATGACTCCATTATGAGTGTTATGGACGTGAACCCCAGCGGTTCCCAGATCAGGGAGCAGGAGGAACGAGTGATGATCGCCGTGGCGGTTGTTCTCGGTCTGCTCTTGATTCCTGCCCTCTTCGCGTGGTTCGCGCCGGGCGCTCTCCCGGTCGCTTGGAGCGGCAGTGGGTGGGATGTGGCCCAGCCGGACCGGGTCGCCGTGTCGCCGAGTTCGGCATCTGGAGAAAAAGGCAATCCGCCGTCAGCGCCGGTGGTCCCGGTCGAGATTCCCAAGACAGAGGTTCCTGTGACCGAGATTGCCTCTCGGGCAGCGGCGGCCAAGGTGGCTCGTCTCGAACGGGAAAACGCGGAGTTACAGGCGCGTCTGAGCGCGCAAGAGCAACGCTTGGAAGCGTCCATTCCAGCTTCCGAGGCGGAGGCAATGGAGAAGGAGATCGCTACGCTTAAGGGATTGGTGGCGCAGGTCAATACCGCCGCCAAGCGCAACGAGTCCCGGGCGACCCAAGCTGGGGCAGACATCGCCAAGGCGCAGGCCGAACGAGATCGGTTGGCTGCGGCGGAGGCGTCTTTGCGCAAACAGCTCGCCCAGGAAACGGTGGCCGCCAAAGCCGCCCGGGCGGAGCAGGCAAAGCTGCAGGCGCAATTGGAGTTGGCCCGTGCGCCCAAGGCACCAGAGGTTTCGCCGCTTGATCCACTGAAGGCTCAGGAAGAGATCAAGACTTTGCAGGCCCGCTTGGCCGCCGCCGAGACGGATCGGGACTCGGCGATGGGTGAACTCGAGAAAATGATTCTGCGCGAGAAGGGCGGGAGCGCCATGCCCGCCCCGGCGGTGGATCCCGAACTGGCGCGGACTAAGTCGCAACTGGTCGCCGCTCAGGAACGCCTTCGCCAACTCGAGGAGAAGCTCAGCGCTCAACCAGGGGTGCGCAGCGAGGTTCGCACGGACGCCTTCCGCAAATCTGCGGATTGGGACGCATTGCCTGCGGAAGCGAAACGACCGGGGGATCTTTGGATCGGGGCGATGCCGCTTTTTCAAACGCTCCAGCAGTCCACGTCGGCGAAAGAGACCGTTGAGGTTCGTGACGCCCATGTTCAGGCCAATCGGCTGGGCACTCTGGTCGCCCGAATTTACTTCGGGGACGGTGCGGCGCAGCCGGACGCAAAAGCGGCTACTGCTCTCGATGAGTCTTTGGCTGCGGTCGCCCCTGGATCCTATCTTCTTGCGGTGGGCTACGCGTCGCTCAAAGGCAACGCCATCTACAACGAGAACCTCTCTTCCCTCCGCGCTCAAAATGTCGTGAAACGAGTGCGCTCCCTCGTGGACGGCGGAAAGGTGCAAATGGTTTACTTCGGGGAAACGTCCCAATTCGATTCGAATGATTTCGCCAAGAACCGCGTTGTGGAGCTTTGGCGCATCGACAACTGAAGCTTCCCGCGCTACTCCCAATCACCATCCAATCAATATCCCACCCATCCTCTCGTGACCGCATCCCGCAATCCCAGCCCCATGTCTTCTGACGTTGTTGAAGTTCCCCGGACAAACGATCTTTTCGCCTCATTGGCGGTGGCCGTTGGCTTGCCGCTGATCATGCTGGCGGGAATTTTCAATGGATTCCGGCCAGCCTCCCTCTCCGCACACAGTTCGATGCTGGCCACCAATGGCTCCGGGCCAGGCCCCGCGCGCAACTGGAGTCCCGAACTGTCCGAGATGAAGGCTCGCCTCGACGAAGCCGAACAGCGCAACGCCATGCTCGACGCCGAACTGGAGAAGCTCGTTTCGGAGATTCGGCAGGCCCGCGATGAGGCCCGCGTGGCCCGGCAGGAACAGGCGGAGGTCGAAATTGTCCATCGCCAGCGTCTCCAAGGATTTGCCTTTCAGGTGGCCGGCATGACTCAACGGATGTCCGATGGCCGGGATGCGGAAGCGAAGCTTGGCGCCGATCTCGTGGCGGCGAACAACCAGAGCCGCTCCCTGGAAACGCTTTCTGGAGAGCGCGCCGCAGAAATCTCCCGTCTCAAGGCGGAGGTGGCTGCGCTCACGGAGATCGGGAAGAGTTCGCAGACGCGTCTGGTCGCGGTACAAAATCTGGCTGACGCCCGGAAGCGGGACGCTGACAGTTTGACGACCCAGCTGACTGTAGAACGTGGATTGGTGGCGCAAACTCGCCAGGAATTGGCCATGGCGCGGTCGATGGCGGATCAGCGCCTGGTCCAGATCGGTCGTTTGGAATCGGAGCGCAAAGCCTCGGCGGATTCCTTCGCTTCCCAGATCCTGGAGAAGAATCAGACGTTGGCCGGGCGCGATCAGCGCATCGGAGCACTTGAGCGGTCCCTTGAGGAAGTCCGCCTCACTTCCTCCAAGCAGGCTGAGGAATTGAAGGCCGCCGAAGGCACCATCGGAGGCCTGCGGCAGGCGGTTGGTTCGCTCAGTTCCGGACTGGTCAAGTAAGGGGGGGGCTCGAACTCTCAATCCGGGCGCGGCTTGACGTCGATCACCCGGTTTTGCATATCCTTGCCAGGCTTGAATCGGACGATCGTCCGTTCCGGGATGGCCACATCGCGCTTCGGTTTGGCTGGATTGCGTCCCACTCTCGCCTTGGTCCGGCGCAGTTGGAACGTGCCAAAGTTGCGCATCACCACCTGATCGCCTTCGGCCAGGTGTTGGGTGATTTCATCAAGCATCCCTTGGACGACTTCGAGAACCTGTTGCTGGGTCAGCCCAGTCCGGGATGCCAGTTCCTGGACAAGATCGCGTTTCGTGACGGTTGCCATTCCCAGTTTACTCCGTCGCGGATGAATCCTTTGCAAATCGAAAGTGAGTCTTGCCGACATCCCGGAGAAAATCTTCGCCGCGTTCCCGTCGCAAGTGGGTGGTCAAATCCTGCACTTCCCGGGAGGCACCGCGGGGAAGTTTCACGCCGAGTTCGCGGCCAGTGTCCCGGAGCCAGTCGATGAAGCGTTCCCGGGCGAGAATCGATGCGGCGGCCACTGCAATGTCCGACTCCGCCTTGGTGCGTTGCTCAAGGACGATCGCGCGACCGCGTTCCTGGAGCGCGCGTTCCAATTCTCGCGGATTGGCGAATTGGTCGCTCAGGGCTCGCGGGCAAGCCGGCCGCTTTTCCAGCATCACTTCAATGATCTTGGCGTGTCCCCAGGCGAGCAGCCGGTTTAAGTTGGCGAACTTCGCATAGAGTTCGTTGTAGCGGCGCGGGGTGACGCAAACCACTTCCCAGGCAATCCCCGGCGTCTCTTTGATCACTGCCGCCAGGGCGCGAATCCGGGCATCTGATTTGATCGCCTTGCTGTCCTGGATCCCGGCATCCATGAGCTGGCGGGTGATAGCTCCGTCGGTATAAACTCCCGAGATGACGAGCGGGCCGAAGAAATCACCCTTGCCGCTCTCGTCCACTCCAATGTGGGGGGCGAACATCTCCGGGTTGTGCAGCTCCTCGTAACCGAGCTTGGCCTCTCCCAGGACCCGCGGCTCCAAGGTGAAACGGATAAACTCCTCAGTGTCCTTCCCCTGGACGAGCACCTTGGGGCCTTTCTCGTAGACGGCGATCGAGAGCTTGCCCCGGGTGGCCGCGAAGAGCGTATACGGTTTGGCTTGGAATTCGAACCCGTCCTCTTCGAGAACCTCGCGGAGGCGTCCCGCTTGTGCCGGAGTCAGGATGGCGGTATGGGACGTTTTTGCCATGAGCCGCTCCCACCCTATCCGCCTTCCGGCCCTGAGGCAAGAGACGGACGTTCTTCCAGGGTTCGACAAACCCGCCGGTGGGCGCAAACCGATCGATGCACTGGATGAGTTTCGCGATGCGGTGGTCGACTGGTTCGATCGCACCGGGCGCGCCTACCCCTGGCGAGCGACCACCGATCCGTATGCCATTCTCGTTTCCGAGTTGATGCTGCAGCAGACCCGGATCGAGACGGTTCTGGAGCGGCGCTATTTCGAGCGTTGGATGGAGCGCTTTCCGGATGTGGGGACGCTGGCCGTTGCGGCGGACGACGAAATCCTCAAGGCCTGGGAGGGATTGGGTTACTACAGTCGCGCCCGGCATTTGCGGGAGGCGGCACGCCGTATTGTGACGGAACACGGTGGTGTTTTCCCGAGTGATCCCCGGGAGATTCGGGGCCTGCCCGGGGTGGGGGAATACACGGCGGGAGCCGTCCTCGCGTTTGCCTACGATCGAGCGGCCTCCATGATCGACGGGAACGTGGCCAGGGTCCTCACCCGTCTCTTTGATTACCATGAAAGCATCGATGCCCCGAACGGTAAACGGCGTCTCGCCGAATGGTCGGCGCTTCTCGTCGATGCCTCGCGGGCTCGGCGGTTTCAATCCGGACTGATGGAGATCGGCCAACGGATCTGCCGGGCAAGGCAACCTCTCTGCGGGCAATGCCCGGTGGCGGACTTCTGCGCTACCCGGGAACCGGAAGGGCTACCGGTGAAGCGCCAACGCGTAGAGATCGAAGATGTCGAGGAGCATGTGGGCTATTTCCGTGATCCCTCGCGAGGCATTTTGCTTTGCCGGGAGGACGGGCGGCGTCGCGTTGGATTGTGGCGGTTGCCTCTCCTGGAGGTGGAACGCCGGGCGGATCTGGAACTGCTTCTCCAATTTGCCTATCCGATCACTCGTTACCGGGTCAGTCTTCATGTTTACGCGGTCCCGGGGTGGCAAGAGACACCATCGGGTGGTGAATGGTTTTCCGAAGCGGAACTGGATTCGCTGGCGCTCGCTTCACCGTATCGGCGCGCCTTGGAGAAACTGCGGTTTACTTCCCGTTGATGATCGGGATGCTGCGAAGTTGATGAACTTCGGGCGTGTCGGCCGGGTCCGGCGCTTCGCGCAGGGTGGAGTTCTGGGATTGATCCACCCCTGGAGGGGCCGGCTGAGGCGGAACTTCCACCGTGGTGACCAGTCCTAGTCGGCGGTTCGTTTTTTTGATCACCCGTTTGGGGAGATCGGCGATCGGGTGTCGGCCGCAGAGTCTTTCATCGAGAGGGAGGAGCGCTTCGATGAGTTCCTGACCGTGGGTGGCGCAGTTGTTTCGGAATGGCTCGAAAGGCCCGAGTCTGAGGCTCCGGAGTTCTTCCGAATTGCCTGCGGCGAGGAGCAGGGTCACGTATTCCTCGGTGGCCGGGGTGAATTGCATGGTGATGCCATAGCCGCGATAGGCCGTCTGGGTGTACATCCAATCAGTGAGGTGGGACACCTCAACGGTCATGATCATCGATTTGTCGAAATTGAACCAATCGATGATGCTCGGGTGGGTGTCTTTGAGCCAGGGGGCGCGTGGGTCCAACACCCAGTCTCCATTGGGCGCACCGTTGCTTCCGGTCTTCCGTAGGCCCAATGCAAAATGGGAGTAAAACTCTGCCGGGCTCTTGGCCGCCATGACAATGAGGTGATGATCTGGGTCAGGTGTCAGCGGCTCATCCATGCGCACTTTCCACCAAGCATTGCCCACTGGGTCTTTGATCGGCTTGCCGGTCAACTGCCCCCGACCGATCGCGACAAACCGATCCTTGCTCATCGGGGGCAGGGCCACCTCATCGTGGTCTTCGTCGCGATTCTTCAGACGGATTTCCCAAAAGTGTTCGAGCAAGGCCTGGGCCAGCGCAGGGGTGAAGGTTGTTCCTGTTTTGGGGACATCGATCTGGATCAAATCGACTTTCGCCGACTGCGCGAACTTGATGGCCGGACGCCGCAGGGAAACGAGCGCGCTTTTCGTCCCCGGAGTTTCATGAATCTCCACCGGAGGATTTCCCACCAACCGGTCCATCACCGGTGGCAGGGAGAGAAACTCGTTGAGCCGGGGCTTCTGAGCTGAGGAGGTCGTTTGGATTCCAGTGAAGAGAAGAATCAAAGGGAGCCACGAACAATGCGTAATCTTCATTTAAGGAATTACCGTAATTACCCCTGTGGAGTCCTCCGCCGTCAAATCCAGACGCGAACGAACTCCCGGGAATTCAATTTCGGGACTCTCAACCATCAACGTTCAATGATCAACTCCTAGAAGGCGTGACGCCCTTCTTGAGGAGGATGTTCCCATATTTTGCCGTCTCTCCGGTCATCACCACGACGAACGCCTCCTTGGCTCGCTCGTAAAATGCGAACCGTTCGATCCTCGCGATGGCAGGAGCCGACGGTGCATGGGTCCGGATCGGAACGAGGTAGCTGGCTTCCACTGCCGGATCGAGAGAGTCCCCGGGCACCGCCGCCATCATGCACAGCGGATCGGGAACGAAGGAGTCGAGTTCAAAGAGCGGAAGGATTGCCTCCAGCAGCGGGGCGATTTTCAGGCCATCGGCCCGAATGACGCGCTGCCCGCAAGTTTCACCAGGGAAATGAGCGTCCGCCAAAACGATGTCATCCCCGTGCCCCATCGCGCAGAGGGCGGCGAGCAGTTCGGGGGAGAGAAGAGGGGAAATGCCTTTGAGCATGGAGAATCGAACACGGGAAGGCCGCGCTCCGCAACCGTTGGGTTGCCTCAGGCATGCAGAATGCGTCTATGCGCGGAGCGATGTGGACTAGAACTTGGCCGGGAATCCGCGCATTACGACGCCCGGGACCTTGTCATACAATGCATCCGGGGAAACATTCATGACGGGGCTGTCCGTCACGGTGACCTCGTCGTCCATATTCCAGAGGATCCGGCCATCGTCCCCAGACACGAGCCGGGCGGAGACGGGTGCGGAATAGAGCCTCAGGTTGTTTCCAATCACTGGCATGCTCTTGCTCGTGTAATGGCCGACCTCCACCACGAGCACCGCGTCGGCTCCAGTCTGGCGAGCCGCATCGATCGGGGAATTGAAGTAACGGGAGCTGTCCCTCGCGGACAAGACGGGCCAGTTTTGCTGCCGCAACGCCGTTTCCATCGCGGATGTGATCCCGTGGCTCTCCAGATTGCCCGGGGCCACCACCACGATCTTCTTGACTCGGGAGGGGATCGCCGCCTGGGCCGGCCCAACGGTGGGGTGAGGCGTAGCCAAGTTGACGTCGCCGGGCCGACGAGCTTTGGGCACGGGGGCGTTGCTGTTCGTCGTGAGGTTCTTGGGCGGGGCGGTGGGGGACGTGGTGCAGCCGCAGGATAGGAAGAGGAAAGCGGCGGCCGAGAGGAAAGATGCGGCCAGCCGCAGTAAGGGTGAGGACAGAGGGAGAGCGCGTTTCATGTGGGAGTTCAGTCTGTCGGGAAATGATCTCCCACGTCAATCCGGAATTAAAAACTTTCCGCGGCACCCAGGGCAGGGGAGCGTTTCTCCCTGCAAGCCGCCGCCGTTGACGGTCCGGCCATCGACCGGGCAGGCATAGATGCCTGGGGTCGCAGTGCGCGTCCAATTCCGCGGTTGCGGTGGTTTGACCCGAGCGGCGGGGACTTTGAGAGGCTCGACCACCGCCGGAATCGCTGGAGCTGGAGGCCGGGGCATGGCCAGTTCCTTCTTCAATCTCTCATTCTCCGCCAACATTCTTTCCAGTTCCGCCGCTCCGTCCGCTCCCACCATCGGGGCACTACGGGAAAAAACGAATCGAGTGCCCGCCGGGTTCAGTTTGCTGTAATCCGCCGGTTCATGGAAGACGCCGGTGCCGTCCTTTTCCATCTGGCGCGAGTTGGTGCTCACCTCTTCCCGGGTTTCCGCGAAAACGCGGACGATGTCCAACCCGGGCTTAACGAGGTGTTTGCACAAGACTGGGGTAAAAAGACCATCGTTCGCCTGCTGACCCGCATCGGCCGCATAGGCCACGAGCATTCCACTGGGGGCACTCACCTGGCCTAGGCCGGCGGCTTTGCCCACGGCGGAACGGGTCCGGCCACCGTCGCTGGCCACCATCTCCACTTCCAGGGGATTGTCCCGGCAGGCGTCCAGGATCACCACTGTCAAATTCGCACCGGTACTTTCCAGGTCATCGACGATCGTCTGAAGGGAGACCGCCACGTTTCCCATCTGCCGTTTGGCCCGGTTCACGTCCGCGCTCAAGGTCGCCAATTTAGTGTCCCGGGTCAGGAGGAAATTGTCCCCCTGGAACTCCACTCCGTGCCCCGCGAAATAGACCAACGCGCATTCCGCCCCCTGCGCCGCCTTTACGAAAGCATCCAGGGCGTCGTCTACCTCCTGACGGGTGCCGTTTTCCACGATGTGCACCTGAAAGGCCGGATCCACCCGGCGTAAGGCCGCCTCCATGAGGCGCGCGTCCCGCACCGCCACCTGCAACTGCTGGGACAAACCGTCATAACGGTCCGTGCCGATGACCAAGGCATGCCTCGTTCCTTCTTGGGCCTGGGCCTGAGGCAGACTCAGCCCAAGAGCAAGGATCCACCCTGTAAGGCGTGATCGACTCATGGTCCGGCAGGCTAAACGTAACGTGAACGGTTGTCGATGTGATTGTCACGGGGGCCGACAAACCGTCTTGATCCTCAGCCCCGCCTGACGTAGACCACCAAGCATGAGAGCCGCCGTTTCCTTCATCTTCGCGTGTTTCGCCTGCTCCGCCGTCCAGGGAGCCGATTCCGCGCCGGTCGTTCCTTCGACGGAGATCCTTGCGAATTTCGAGAAAGCGGAAAAGCGCCGTGGCGTCGTGACCCGATCCATCGCTCAACCCGTCCGGACCACGACCCGCTCCATCGCCGGGCCTCCGCTGGATGCCCGAGGCATCCAGATTGTTCCCAAAAATGGCGAGACCAATGTGGAGGTGCGCATCGTCCCGGACAGTGCGCAGAACTTTCAGAACATTCTCTTCGAGCTGGGGAGCACCCGCTTCGCGGACGAAGCGACCCAACGGCAGGTCCTGGAGATTGCCAAAGCCATGAAGGCCAAGCCGGAACTCCGCTTCCTCGTGGAAGGCCACACCTGCGATCTGGGCGACGAAGTTCCCAACAAACTTCTTTCCGAACAACGGGCGGAAACGGTCCGAACCTACCTGCTCCGAGAGGGCGTGGCCCCGGAGCAGGTCTTTACCCTGGGGTTCGGAGAATCTGCCCGCGCGGTGGAAAACACCTCCGAAGAAAATCGCGCCAAGAACCGGCGGGTGGCAGTGTATCTGCGGGATTGGGCAAAGTAGCGGGAGCTGTTGCCGTCTTCGTGAACGAGGAAGTCCCGGTGCGCTTGTTCCAGGGAAAGGCTGAACGTCCGGGTGACGTTGTTTATGGTTTCTCAAGCTCCCATCGCCCTGATCGCTTTCGTCACCGTCATGGGCTTGATGATGTCGGCGTGCGGGCCGCAAAAAGACGCGGCTCCCGCCAAAGCCGTCCGGCCACCTTCCCTCGTGAAAACGGCGATCGTCGGCAAAGAGGATTATGCTCTCCCGCTCCGGGTCATCGGCACGGTCAGCGCCGACGAAAGCAGCGACATCAGCACCAACGTCACCGAAACCGTCTCCGAACTCCACTTCGATGACGGCGACCGGGTCACCAAGGGGCAACTCCTCGCCCGCCTCAGCGACGCGGAAGAAGAAGCCGCCGTGGCTTCGGCCAAATCCATTCTTGCGGAGGAGGAACGCGAGATCGCCCGCTTGGCCGGACTCGTGGCCGAGGGCGCGGCCGCCGAGGCACGTCTCGCGGAACGGGGAACCCTCGCAGACATCGCCCGTCAGAAAATCCGGGAGGCCGAAGCCAAACTCGCGGACCGGCGCATCGTCGCGCCCTTCGATGGCTGGGTCGGTTTGCGCCGGATCAGTGCCGGTGCCTTGGTCTCGCCCGGCACGGTGATCACCTCAATCGACAAGCTCGACATCGTGAAGCTCGATTTCGGGATTCCGGAAACGGTTCTCGGGTCCGTCGCCGAAGGTGCCGAAATCGTGGCCACCACCGAATCGCTCTGCAATCGCCAATTCAAAGGCCGCATCAAGGACCTCGATATGCGGATCGATCCGGTCACGCGATCCATCGACGCCCGGGCCGAAGTCGCCAATCCGGACCTGGCCTTGCGACCGGGCATGCTGGTGATGATCGAGTTGCGTCTGGAGCCACGCCGTTCCCTGTCGGTCCCCGAGCGCGCCCTCGTGCCGATGGGATCGAAAAAGCATGTCTTCATCGTGTCAGGGGACGCTGCCGCACCGATCGCCAAGCTGGTGGAAATCCAGACGGGACGTCGCAAACCGGGCTCCGTGGAAGTGCTGGAAGGTTTGCAGGAAGGCGCGCGCGTGGTCACGGACGGGCTCGTCGGTTTGCTCGATGGCGCGTCGATCCGGCTCGGCGGCGAATACCAGGGACCGGTGGCCCCGATGAACCCGGAACGGCAGCAGCCCTGATCGGCATGTGGCTTTCCGACACCTCGATCCGCCGTCCGGTTCTGGCCACCGTGCTGAACTTGCTGCTCATCGCGTTCGGCGCGGTCAGCTTCACGCGGCTCCAGGTTCGGGAATATCCGGATATCGAGCCCCCCGTGGTCACGGTGGAAACCCAATACCGGGGTGCCTCCGCCTCCGTGGTGGAACGACGCATCACCCAACCCCTGGAAGACCGCATCAATCAGGTGGAGGCGATCAAGAACATCTCCTCCGAAAGCATCGACGGTCAGTCCACGATCACGGTCGAATTCAACCTCGATCGCAATCTCGATGCCGCCGCCAACGACATCCGGGAAGCGATCGCGCCCGTGATCGCGAATCTTCCGGAAGAGGTGGAAGCTCCTCAGGTCGGCAAAACCGAGGCTGGGGCGGAGATTCTCATGTATTTGAATCTCACCAGCGACCGGCTCGACACCATCGCGCTAACGGATTACGCGGAGCGCTACTTGGTCGATCGCTTCTCCCGGCTTCCTGGCGTTGGCCGAATCCGGTTGTCGGGCGGGAGTCGCTACGCTCTGCGCATCTGGATCGACCGCGAAGCCCTGGCCGCACGGCAGCTTACGGTGAATGATGTCGAGGACGCGTTGCGCCGGGAGAACGTCGATCCTCCCGCCGGTTCGGTGCAATCGCTCGACCGCCAGTTCACCGTCCGAGTGAACCGGGAATACCGCACCCCCGCGGACTTTGAAAAGCTGGTCATCGCCCGGGGCGCCACGGGGTATCAAGTGCGACTCGGCGAAGTGGCCCGGATTGAACTCGGCGCGACCGAAGCACGCAGCGCCTTCCGTGGAAACCGGGCGAAGATCATTTCCCTGGGCATCGTCCGTCAGTCTCAGGCCAACACCCTGGATGTCGCTCGCGCCACCCGCGAAGAGACCCAACGGATTCGCAAGACGCTGCCGGAGGGCATGACGCTGGAGCAAAGTTACGACCTCTCCGTCTTCATTGAGGAATCGCTCCGCGAGGTCTGGCGAACGCTCATCATCGCGGTGGTCCTGGTCATCGTGATCATCTTCCTCTTCCTCGGGAGCCTCCGCGCCGTTCTCGTTCCGATGGTCGCGGTGCCGGTCTCGGTCATGGCCACCTTCTTGGCGCTGGATGCCCTCGGCTTTTCCATCAACACGCTGACAATGCTCGCCTTGGTCCTCTCGATCGGGTTGGTCGTGGACGATGCCATTGTCGTTCTTGAAAACATTCACCGGCGCATCGAGCTCGGGGAGAAACCGATGGTCGCCGCCTATCGCGGAACCCGGCAGGTCGGCTTTGCGGTGGTGGCCACCACGGTGGTGCTGCTTGCCGTCTTCATTCCCATTACTTTCATGCCGGGGGAAACCGGCCGCCTCTTTTCCGAGTTCGCGATTACGCTGGCGGTCTCGGTGGCGTTTTCGGGGTTCGTCGCCCTGACGTTGTCGCCGATGCTGGCCTCCAAGATTCTCGTCGAGCATGGCCGGGAGAGTTGGATCACGCGGATTTTGGAACGAGGGTTTGATCTCATGCGAACCGGTTATCGAGCCATCCTCGGGTTTGCGATCGAGCTTCCCTGGATTGCCTTGCCGCTCGCCCTCGGCTTGACGGCTTGGTGCGGTTGGCTCCTCACGACGATTCCCACCGAATTCACCCCGCGAGAGGATCGCGGATCCTTCTTCGTGACCGCCACGGGTCCGCCGGGCTCCACCTTCAACTACACCATGGACGCCCTCGATCAGATGGAGGATCGCCTCATGTATTTGAACGAGACCACCAAGGAAGCGACCCGGGTCCTCATCCGAGCTCCCCGTTCCTTCAGCGGCGGCGATGTCTACAACGAGGGGATCGGCGTGGTCACGCTTGCGGATTTTGGCCACCGCCGCAATGGCTTTGTGATCCTCGACGAGGTCCGTGCCCGGGTCTCCGACATCCCTGGGGTGAAAACGGCCGTGATCATGCGCCAAGGCCTGACCCGCGGGCTGAACAAATCGCTCGAGATCGTGGTGGGTGGACCGACCTTCGAGGAACTCGCGGAGTGGCGCGACATCATCCTGGACAAGGCCAAGGCCAACCCGAAGCTCATCGGGCTCGACTGCGATTATCGGGATACCAAGCCGCAGGTGAGCGTGAGCATCAACCGGGACCGCGCCGCGGATCTGGGGGTCTCCAGCGCTGCGATCGGCCGGACCTTGGAAACACTCCTGGGCAGCCGCCGGGTGACCACCTTTATCCACGAGGGGGAGGAATACGATGTCCTCGTCGAAGGGGCTTACGGAGACAAGCAGACCCCGTTTGACCTCAACAACGTCCAGGTCCGCAGCGAGCGATCCGGCAAGCTGGTGCCGTTGGCGAACCTCGTGACGCTCCGGGAGTTCGCCGATTCCGGAACCTTGAACCGTTACAACCGGATGCGCTCGATCACCTTCGATGGCGAGTTGGCCGCAGGCTATAGTTTGGGCGAAGCGGTCGCTTACCTGGAAGACCTGATCCGCACGGAATTGCCGCCCAGCGCGGTGATTGGTTATAAAGGGAAAGCGCTCAAACTCAAGGACAGCTCCACCAGCGCCAGCCTTGTCTTCGGCCTGGCCTTGCTGGTGGCTTTCCTCGTGCTCGCGGCTCAGTTTGAGAGCTTCGTCCACCCGGTGACCATCATGCTGGCGGTGCCGGTGGCTGTGGCGGGCGCCCTCCTCGGGCTTCAGGTGATGGGCCTGAACCAGAGCATCTACAGCCAGGTCGGTCTCATCATGCTGATCGGCTTGGCCGCCAAGAACGGGATCTTGATCGTCGAGTTCATTAACCAATTGCGGGATGAGGGCGTGCCCTTCCTCGAAGCCGTCCTGGAAGCTTCGTCGCAACGCCTCCGCCCCATCATCATGACCGCCCTGGCCACGGTGGTCGGCGCGCTCCCGCTCATGCTTGGCCACGGCGCCGGAGCGGAAACGCGGATGGTCGTCGGCGTGGTCATCGTGTTCGGGGTTTCCTTGGCCACAGTCGTCACGCTGTTCCTCGTGCCTCTCATCTATGTGCTCATCTCCCGCCGCACCGGAAGCCCGGAGGCCGTAAGCCGTAAGCTGGATGCCCTCCTCGATGAGGCGGAATCGCCGTAGAAGAGGCGCTGGTGCTTCGGTGTCTACGATCATCGGAACGGGAAGCCGTTCCGCTACGGACGATGGCAAGCCTCGTAGCCGAAGCGCTGCCGCTTCGGGGATGGATGCTCCCGACGCTTGACGGGCTCCGCATTCGCACCGATTGTTGCCGTGTTAGGACCGAGCCGCCCGGCATGAGATTTCGATTCATTGTCCCCGTGGCCGCATTGGCCTTGCTCTTCTTGGGCGGTTGCAGTTTGGCTCCCACCAATCCACCTCCCGCGATGGATCTGCCGGCGGATTACGCCAATGCCGGTCCCTGGCGCCCCGCGCGTCCCGCCGATGCCGAACCGCGCGGTGCTTGGTGGGATGTCTTCGGGGATGAACGTCTCTCGGACTATCTCGTGGCCGTCGAACAGGCCAATCCGAGTCTTGAGGCGGCCGCCCAACGGGTCGAGGAAGCCCGGGCCATCACCCGGGCCGCAGAGGCACCTCTCTTCCCTTTCCTGGGCGCTTCCGGTTCGGCCGATCGCAGCCGAAATTCCGGGACGCTGGCCAACAACTTCGCCGGGGGCCGCACTCGCACCTCCCTCCGGCTCGCGCTGGACCTCAGTTACGAGGTCGATCTTTGGGGGAGTTTGCGCAACCGGGCCAAGGCCACCGCCGCCCGGGCGGAAGCCGAAGAAGGGGATCGCCGCTCCCTGCAACTCACTCTCCAAGGCGATCTGGCGCTCACTTACTATGCCTTGCGGGCCCAGGATGCGGAGATTGCCCTCCTCGTCAGGACCGTCGCTCTGCGACGCCGCGGGGTCGATCTCGCCAAAGTACGCTTCGCCGGAGGAGAAGCCGCCCGGCTCGAAGTGGCCCAGGCCGAAACCGAACTTGCCTCGACCCAATCCGAAAGCATTGGGCTCGAACGTCGGCGTCAGGAATTGCTCCACGCCCTGGCCCAGCTGCAGGGCCTTATTCCCGGACAGTTCGCCCTGGATCCGATTCCCTTGGATCTTGAGGTGGCACCACCCGCGATCCCTAAGAGCGTGCCGAGCGATCTGCTGCAACGGCGTCCGGACATCGCGGCGGCGGCCCGCTTGGTGGCGGCCACGAATCTGGAGATTGGAGTGGCCCGGGCGGCTTGGTTCCCCCAAGTGATTCTGGGGGCTTCCGGGGGAGGGCAGAGCAGCGCCGTTTCCTTGCTTAGTTCGTCGGCCAGTCAGATCTGGGCTCTCGGCGCCGACTTCGATTGGGCCATTTTCGAGGCTGGCCGGATCCGAGCGAATGTCGATGTCGCCAAAGCGCGCTCGGGAGCCGCCGGCGCGAACTACCGCGAAGTCGTCTTGCGAGCTGTCGGCGAAGTCGAGAATGCCCTCAGCGCCCTCGATGTCTTGGAACGCCAAAGCGTCGCGCAACGGGCCACCGTGGAATCGGCCAATGGCACTGTAGAGCTCGCTCAGAAACGTTATGATGCCGGCTTGGTCCCCTTCTTCGAGGTTCTCGATGCACAACGTTCTCTCCTCCGCGCCGAACAAGAGTTGACCCGCATCCAAGGCGAACGCTTCGCCGCAGCGGTCATTTTGGTCAAAGCGCTCGGCGGAGGTTGGGAGCAATGACTTTGCCCCAGGATTCCTTAACTTCAACGCAAACCGCATGAGCAACATTTTCACAACTGGCCCGACTCCGAACACCGTCCGCTCCGCCGATGGCAAGGTCGTGGCGGTGCCAGCGGGCTGGTCCTTGTTGCCGCCCGGTGATGCGGCGCTGACCCGCCGGGTGAAAGCGGCTGGGGAGCATTGGGTGGTGGCGGAGAAGAAAGGGCGGAAGCTGTTCTCCCGGGGGATTTGGACTTCTGTGCCGAACGTGTCGCAGATTCGTGCCGAGCTCGAAGCGGAGCGATCCACCGAAGGGTTTGCCAAGAAGAAGGAGGCGGATGCGAAGCGGCGGGAGAAGGCTCAAGCCGCCTATGTGGAGGATTTCCAGGGAGCGGTTCTCGCTTTCCTGGCGTTTCACCCGGAGCACGCGGAAGTCGCCTCCACTCTGGCTCGGGTGGTCACGGAGCACGCCACTCCGGTCGGCTCGGGCACGGTGGCCCGGACCGAACGCATTCCGGTCGAGGAGCGGGCCGAAGCCGCCGTGATCGCCTGGATGCGGCACCAAACGACCGGCTATGACGGCATGGTCATTCCACGGGTCAAAGGCAAGAGGCGGGAAGTCCGACGGATTCTCGCGCGGCGTTCCCACGATCTGCTGGAACGGTATCGCCACAGTGGATCGATTCCGGAAACTTGTCCGTTGCGCAAGGCGTTGGCCTGAAAGAACTCCTCACTCCCAGTCTGAGTCCACCAGGACCACTTCCACGCCCCGTCGCCTCAGCTCCGTTTGGGCGCGGGGAGTGAGGCGGCCCTTGAGCACCACCACACATCCAGTCTGTCCGCTGGCGAACTCGGAGAGGATGCTCGCGCAGTCCTCGAACCATCCGCCCAGGTCGACGGCGAGGGGGAGGATTCGTTTGCCAGAAGCGGTCACCGCAACCGGCAGCCAGTGGAGAGTTTCCAGTTTGGCGATGGGTTCGCGGTTCATCTGGTACCAGGCCAGCAGTTCCGTAGTCCGCCGGTAGAAATCGAACTCTTGGCGGGTCGTGGAGGCGGCCGCGAGAGCGACGAGGACCTCCCGGTGTTCCGCAGTGCTTACCGATGCCAGGGAGCGGGCCAGAATCGTTTGCTGAGCCGGTGAACAGAAGGGGAGGCTGAGGAACTCCGCTACTAGGGCTTCAGGGGCTTTGGCGTTCTCAAGGAGCGATTTCCGGTTTTGCAGGAATAGATCCGAGGGAGAGGCCAAGTAGGCATCGGTGGTGCGGACCTCCTTGGCGGTGTCCAGTAGATCAAATAGGCCGCTTCCTGGGATCGCCAATTCCACGCTGAAATCAGGGATGGCCTCCAGGAGGGCGACCCGTGCCAATTCTTCCTGAAGCACCGGGTTGTCGGAATACGGATCGACCCTCAACTCGGCCGCGAGGCTGCGCTTCCGATCGTTTGCTCCGAGCATGCCCCGGAGTGGGCCGCCTCCTGAGTAGTTGCCCTGACGTCGTTCCTCCAGCTTGAAGGACCCCATCCGGCGGATAATGGCCCGGGCACCACGGGGAACGTCGAAGACGGTATTGACGGGGCGCACCGCGAGGCTTTCCACCGCTTGGATCTTGCTGGTGGCAAGCTCTTGGAAACCGCGCCCGCTGGAACGACCGACGCCCTGTTCGCGAAGCCAGCTGATGGCGAGAATCTCGTTGAGCCGGGCGAGGAGATGCTGATCGCTCCAGGCTTCCATCGGCCCAAAGGAGCTATCGATGTCGTAGTGGTTCGTGAAATCTTCGGGGTGGATCTCGTCATGGACTCGCCAAAGACTGCTGTCCAGCCACAGCGCGTTGTTCCACCACTCCCGCGCACTCAGGATCGCCGGTTGCTCAAACTCTCTAAGTGCCGCCGGTTCGGGAGTTTCCTGGCCCTGGATTCCCCCGGCGCAAACGGCGAGCACGGCGGGAACGAGGAAGCGGTACATGGGCGGAAGGCGCGCACCCGTAAGCTGCTTGAGCGGGGATCGCCAGTCCGAAAATTTTCCTTTGTGGGGCTCGACTTGGAATTCGATTTCGATTTCGATTCCCAAACCCATTCCCATGCGTCCCATCCAAACTCTCCTTGCTCTCAGCCTCGTCCTCAGCCTTCCTCTGGCCGCGCAGTCGCCCGCTTCTTCAGCACCCCCTGTCGCCAAACTGGACCCCGCCATGGGAGTCAACCCGGCCGCCTCGGCCGACGTGCAGTGGCACGATGTCACGACCTGGGGCGTCGAGGGACGCATCCTGCCGGAGCAAGCGCGCCTGCGCTGGTTCGATCGTTTACCGGCCTCCGCAGAAGCTTCCGTCACCCCGAGCGTCTGGAATCTCAGCCGGGACAGTTCCGGGATGGTCGCCCATTTCAAGACCGATTCTCCGGCCATCTACCTTCACTACAAGCTCATCAAGCCCACGCTCGGCTTGTCGCACATGCCCGCCACCGGGGTCAGCGGGGTGGACCTCTACGCCCGGGACGAGAAGTCGGGCGGCAAATGGAAATGGGTTCAAGTGGTCAAACCGGCCAGCCAGGAAGTGAAAATGGAACTCATCAAAGGCCTCGCGCCCGGGGAGCGGGAGTATGCGGCTTACCTGCCTCTTTACAACGGGATTGAGTCCCTCAGCATCGGGGTGGACAAAGGCGCCAAGTTTGAAGGAGTCGCTCCCCGGCCCAAACCGATCGTTTTCTATGGAACCAGCATCACCCACGGGGCCTGCGCCAGCCGGCCCGGGATGGTCCACACCGCCATCCTCGGCCGGCGGCTCGATCTGCCGGTCGTCAATCTCGGATTCTCCGGCAACGGCCGCATGGACAAGGCGGTGGGGGACTACCTGGTCCAGATTGATGCGGCGGTCTACGTGATCGACTGTCTCCCCAACATGAAGCCGGTCGACGTCACCGAAAAGTGTATCCCCCTGGTGAAGCAACTCCGGGCCGCGAAGCTGACGACCCCGATCATTCTCGTGGAAGATCGCCGCTTCACTAACGACTGGATCACACCGGCCAAGCATCAGTTCCACACGGAGAATCATGCCGCGCTCAAAGCCGCCTACGACACCCTGATCAAGGACGGGGTCAAACACCTCTACTATATTCCGGGTGATCACCTCTATGGGGACGATACTGAAGGCGCCACCGATGCTTCCCACGCCAACGATCTGGGATTCATGCGGCAAGCGGACATCTTCGAGCCGGTGCTGCGCCAGGCGTTGGGCAAGTAGCTCCCTGGAAGCTGCCGGCCCTCAATCTTGCGGTTCGCCGGGAAACACCGGATATCAAATTAGCCCCGGCACATCCAGAGATCCACCTAAGTGCCAAGAATACTGTAGTTTCCCTGTGAACAGCCCAATCAATCTTTTCGAGGCCTGCGCTCGAGAAAACCCGCACGCTGTCGCCTTACAACTTGGAGATGAGAAAATAGCCTACGGCGAGCTCAATCGCGGCGTTTCTCACTTGGTAGCAAGAATGAGGCGTTCCGGCGTTCCTTCCGGAGCCCCTGTAGGTTTATCTATTGATGTCAGCTTTGAGATGGCTGTCGGCTATCTCGCGATCCTGAAGTATGGATGCATTGTGGTCCCAATAGATGTCGACAGTCCGTCCAGTCGTGGTGAGATGATATTGAGGGATTCTGGGGCCGCCTTTGTCTTGACGAGTGACAAGACTCCCAAAGCTTTTTGCCCGGACGAGGTCCAGCTAATCAGTGTGGACGTGTGCGAATCTGGAGATGAGGAGAGCATCGAAAGCGGAGGCTATGGAAGGGCGCCGCTGTCAGGTCCTGCTGTGATTGTCTACACATCGGGTTCCACTGGAGTTCCCAAGGGGGTCGTGATCACTCATGCCAATCTGACTCATTATGTTGTGGCCTTGCAGCAGTTATTCAGCATCGGGAGGCAAGATGTCTACCTTCTTCGGGGAAGTGTCACGCTGATTACCTTTGCCCGGCAATTGGTGGTGCCGTTAAGTCTCGGTGCATCCGTGGTCATGGCCAGCCCCTCCGAAAGAAAGAATCCTCTCGCGCTCTTAGCGTTGGTGAAACGCACCCATGTTACGATTTTTGACCATGTTCCGTCCTTCTGGAAGGGGGTTGAGGCCGCTCTGTCCCACTTGAGAGAGAGTGAGAGACAATCGCTATTCGATCTGAAGGTTCGCCTTGTTGCTGCCGGAGGCGAGAATGTTTCAAGAGACGTCATACGGTTTTGGTTTTCGGCGTTCAGGGAGAACGTCGCTTTCTACCATCTCTACGGACAAACCGAAGGCACTGGGGTGGTTTCCGCATTCCTCATCACTCCGTCGGATGCCGCTGGCGACTTGCCGATCCCGGTTGGAAATCCCGTGACGGGGATGGGAATGCGGATTCTTGACGAAAATCTAGAGCCTGTCGCTGATTACGAGAAAGGAGAAATATGCATCTACGGCCAGGGTGTCGCGATGGGATACTGGAATAGATCATCTTTATCCGGTAGTGTTTTTTTGTCCGGGGCGGAGATTGGTAATGCGCTCGGGCTGGGGGAGGGTAGTAGGATCTACAAGACGGGGGACTACGGGCGGCGCAGAGAGGATGGGGAGATCGAGTTCTTGGGACGTATCGACAATCAGGTCAAGATCCGCGGCCATCGTGTGGAGTTGGCGGAGATCGAGAAAGCGATACAGGCTTACCCTGGGATCGGAGAAGCAGTGGTGGTCAATTGCCCTGGTGAGTCGGGAGATCCACTTCTGATTGGGTATTTCGAGGCAAGGCAGCCGGTCGAAGCTTCAGCACTGCTGATGTTTCTGAGAGATATCCTTTCTCCACACATGATTCCCTCCCGGTATGCGCAACTCCAGCGCTTTCCTTTGGTGGGCAGCGGGAAAGTGGATCGCAAGGCGTTGCAATCTCCGGAGTTCACAAACCTGGCTCGTGCGTCCTCAGGGGGAGGCAGACCGCTCGATGATTTGGAGCTACGTATTGCCAAGGTGTGGGAGGCCGTGCTCGAAGTCGAGAGAGTGGGTAGTGATGACAGCTTCTTCGGCTTCGGTGGGGATTCCCTCAAAGCTGTCGCTCTCATCCTCGCTCTTGAAAAGGAGTTTGGTTTTTCGATCCCCGTAGAGGGTTTTCAGCAATTCTCGACGGTTGAGAGCTTCGCCAATGATATCAAGACCAAGTGGGGGGAGCCGACAAAGCGAGTCAGTTGCAGTCTTAGTGAGGAGGAGTATCGGACTCAACTCATGACCATTTTGGGCACTGAGCTCCGTCAAGTGAAACCGGGGTCTCTGATTGTTCAGATCAATGAGAACGGGGGGATGCCGCCGTTGTTCTGGTGTTTCAATTCGCCCCAAAAGGAAATGTCGGCTTTGGCTAGAAATCTTCCAGAGAGTCAACCCCTTTTTGGTCTTCTCTCTTCTATCCAGTTGGAGAATACCCAGGACGCACTAGAGAGGGTTGCAGCTCACTATGTTGACGAGTTGTTAGGTCTTTTTCCTGATGGTTCGTTCAGGTTGGGAGGAAATTGTCGAGGTGCGAAAGTTGTCTGCGAGATGATCCGGCTGTTTCAGGGCCGAGGGATTGTCCTCGAGAAGGTTTGCCTCCTGGAGTTCTTTCATCCAGATCTGTATCAGTTCGAAGGTGATCTCTGCTTGCTTTTCGGTAGGCACAGCCATCTGAAGCGCTATGAGTTGCTCAAGTTCGACCAAGAGGGATGGGATGCTCCGTTCGTGAAGCTGCCATTAGCTGAGTGGATCGACTGTGCTCACGGAGTTTTCTTCGATGATGGCAACATCGGTGATCTATCGGCGAAGGTGAAACGATGGCTGTATAGCGATCGTGAAGAGGGCAAGTAAGCACCGGGACGAGAGTTCTCAGCCGGTGATGGTCACCGGAACTTCCGGAAGAGCTTCCCGAAGAATCCCTGCGAACGATCCTTTTGCGGCCGCGCGGCGAGGACGTGACCGCGGCAAACCGTGCTCGGTACGCTGTCGGGCGGGAGTTGGATGGTGTAGGCCTGCGCGGTCCAACGGGAAGCAAGCCCGCTGCAGACCCGGCAGACCGAGGTGGTCTGGAGCTGTCCCGGTGGTGATAACTCCGCGGCCGGGTGGCCGTGGGCGTGGGCGTGTTTCATGACATCGACCCAAACCGGCAAGGCCAATTTGCTCCCGTAGCCACGGCTCATGATGGTGGTGGGTTGGTCGAAACCGACCCAGACGCCGCAGGTCACTTTGCCGGTAAAGCCGGCGAACCAGGCATCCCGGTAATCGTCGGTCGTTCCGGTTTTTCCGTAGGCAGGAAAGTCGAGGCCCAGGGTGGTCCGGGCGCTTGAGGCGGTGCCGCCTTCGGCGATGACTTCCCCGAGGACTTGCGCGGTGAGCCACGCGGCACCGGGTGAGAGGGCCGGAAAGGTCAACGGCGTGTTCGCGAAGACCACCTCTCCTTCCCGGGTCTCGATCCGGCTGATGAGGTAGGCGCGTTTGCGAATGCCCTGATTGGGGAAAATCGTGTAGGCTGCCGTCAGCGTCCAGGGATCCGCTTCGAAGGCACCCAGCAAGGCGACCGGCGAATCCGGCAGCTGATCTCCCAAACCGGCGGCGCGCGCCGTTTCCCGGACCGTATCCACGCCGATCCGCATTCCCAGCCGGACGCTCATCGTATTCCGGGACCGGATCAGTCCGACCTTGAGCGGCTGCGTTCCGAGGTTTCCTCCATCGGAGTTTTGCGGAGTCCACGATCGCCCGTTCCCGCCCGGGAGCGAAACCGGCGCATCGCTTTCCCAGGCACCGGGGAGGATGCCGTGGCTGAAGGCGGTGGCGTAGACGAACGGCTTGAAGGTGGAGCCGACCTGACGTTTCGCGTCCCAGGCCCGGTTGAATGAACTGGTGGCAAAATCGCGCCCACCGACGAGCACGAGGGTGCCGCCGGTTTCGTTGTCGATTGCTACGATGGCGCCTTGAAGGACGTTGGCCTGTTCCGGATCGCCGGGTTTGGCCCGGGGATTCCAGTGGGGATGATCGTAACCCGGCAGTTGCTCGACCTCTTGGAGCCGCTTGCCCAACGCCGCTTCCGCCGCTTCCTGTAAGCCGCGGTCGATGGTGACGCGGACCGTCAGCCCGCCCGCTTCGATTCGTTTGGGATCAAGGAGGAGGTCCAATTCCCGGTGGACCGCTTCCTTGACGTAGTCGAGCTCCGCTACCCGCTCGTTCTCCGGTCGCAAGCGGATCGGTTCCAGCTTGGCGGCATCAGCTTCCTCGCGGGTGATGCGGCGTTCCTCGGCCATTCGATGGAGGACCACGTCCCGCTCGGCCACGGCATCTTCCGGGTTGCGGAAAGGACTCAGATTGCTCGGCGCGCGGATCAGGCCGGCGAGGAGGGCGGATTCCGAGAGTGTCAGATCCCGGGCCGGCTTCTTGAAATAGCCCTGAGAGGCTCGCTCGATACCGTAAAGGCCGGAGCCGAAGTAGATCCGGTTCATGTACAGTTCGAGGATCTCGTCCTTGGAGAAGCGCCACTCGATTCGCTTAGCCAGGGCCGCTTCGAGGAGCTTGCGCCCGTAGGTGCGATCCAGATCGAGATCGAGGGCGTTGCGGGCCAATTGCATGGTCAAAGTGCTCGCGCCTTGCTCGATCGATTCCGCTTTCCAGTTCACCTGGGCGGCGCGGGCCACGGAGATCCAGTCGATCCCGCCGTGCCAGTAAAAGCGACTATCTTCCCGCGTCAGAAGCGCCTTGATGAAGGAGTCCGCCACCTCCGCCTTTTTCCACGAGGACGCGATTCTCACCATGCCCGTGGAGGAAACCCAGTTCCACCCCGTTGCGGTCGAGAATGAGGCTGCGCTCGGGCATGTGGACCAAGCGATTCAGATCGAACTCTCCGGCCTTCTGGTGGTAATAGGCCACGCCCACCGCCAAGACGCAGAAAACGAGGAGGAGGATCGTCCCCGCCACGCCGCCCAAGATAGCCAATCCCCTGCGCCACCAGGACAAGCCTTGCCACCACTGCGCCAGTGCAGTCTTGCGGCGCCCTAGCCAAAGCCGGGCGGGCGAGAGGTAATGTGCAATCTCCACGACGGGTTTCCCGTCTCCCAGGTTAACCGAGAATACCACGGTTTCGCAGGGGTGCGAGCCTGATTCTAGGTTGACAGTTTGTGGGCAGACACGGCAAAACGGCCCAGGTTGCGAAAGTTCCTCCAGAAATCCGCCAGCACGATCCTCTTCCTCGCCATCGTGGCGATTGTCCCGGCGTTGCGGTTGGTGGGGGAGCCGAAGCGGAGCGTCACCCTGCGGGATGGAACGAGGCTGACGCTGGTGAAGACCTCGTGGGGGAGTGAGCACCGGTTCGGCGGCAGTCCGCTCTCCGGGTTGGTGCCGTATCTGCCGCCCATTCCTCGTGCCTGGAGGCCGAAACAACCGCGCAAGATGTTCACGCCTCTGCCTTCGATCTGCGTGTGGATTCGTGCCGAAGGACCCTCGGCGGCGAAACTCCCCGGCGTCGGATGGGAGATCGCGGATTCTTCCGGTGCGGTAGTCCGAGTGAATCCCGCGATCGTCTTTCATGACACCCTGCCCGGCCCTGCTCCCACGTTTGGATTCACTTTCGCGTCGTTTCCCCGGCGAGACCCGGCCTTTAAACTTCGGGCGATTTTCAATCGCTACGATTCGGCCTCCCGATTCACCGAGGAGTTTGAAATGGCCAATCCACTCCCACCAAAGGAACGGCGGAGCTTTCCGGTTTGGACGCCCGAGCCAGTCCCGGCGGTGCGGAAAGCTGGGGGACCTAAAATCGAATTGGTCCGCCTGCTCACGACCGGCAGTTGGGATGGGACGGAGATCCGGAAGGCCAAACCCGGGGATGATACCTGGGGCGGCTTTGCGGAATTTCGCGTTCGTGAGGGAGGCCAGTCGGCGCCGTCCTGGTTTCTGGACGGCGTGACGCTCAGCGACGCCACTGGGAACTCCGTCAACCAAGGCTCCTGGAGTCATGCGTCGAAGAAGGAGACCACCATGCTGCTTTGGAATCCAGGCCTCTGGCCCGACGCCGGCGGGTGGAAGGCCCACTTCGAGTTCACCCGCGACAAGACCGCAACCTTTTCCGATGCGGAACTCTTCGTCGTGACCTCCTCACTGAAGCCGACGGCAACGTTTGCTCGACTCGGCCACACGGTGAAGATCACCCACGTTCCCACCGTCGCGGATCCCGAACTTAGGCTTCAGGCGACGCCACCACTGCTCGACAAACAACTCGATGCGATCCAGGCCATCGACGACCAGGGCCGTCCCTGGCGGTCTCTTTATAGTTCCGGGTCGCGTCTGGACGGCTCCTATACCTTCGGGTTTAAGAGCGAGCCTGGGTCGAAGGAACTCACTATCACCCTGGCGCTTCATGCCAGTGTCTATGTGGATTTCCACGCGATGCCGGTGCCTCCGTAGTGGAGAGCGTGAGAAAGCCGGATTGGCTTGTTATCCGGCTCACGATGCCAACGCCCGCTCCAAAACGCTCATGCTGGAGTTCCCGCCGCTGAGGATGCAGCCGACCTTTGCACCGGCCCAGCGCTCCCGCTCCTTTTTCAGCGCTGCGTAAGCCAGGGCGCCAGCTCCCTCGGCCAAATTGTGGGTGCCATCCAGCAGCTCGCGCATCGCGGCCAAGGCCTCCTCATCCGTTACCGTGACGACATCCGCGGCGTGACGCAGGACGAGTTCGAGGGCGTCGGGATTCGGCGTGCTGCAGGCGACTCCTTCGGCCACCCGCGTGGCGCTGGATTGCGTGACCATGCGGCCTTCCCGGAAGGACAATGCATAGGCGGGCGCTTCCTCCGAGACGACGCCGATCAGCTTGGTGGATCTTCCGAGCGCTTCCCGGGCAGCCGCCAAGCCACAGAATCCCGATCCCAGTCCGATCGGCACAAAGACGGCGTCCAGCTCCGGTGCCGCGCGGAACAATTCCATCCCGTAGGTGGCCACGCCGCGCACCAGCCAGGGATGAAACGAAGGGACCGGGTGGAGGCCTTCCCGGGCCGCGAGTTCCCGGGAATGCTCCAGCGCCTCTTGAAACTCGCTTCCATGCTCAATCAAATCCGCGCCCAGGGATCGCATCGCCCGGTTCTTTTCCGGGTTGTTCCCGTGCGGCACGACGATGACGGCGCGCACCCCGAACTTCCGGGCCGCGAAGGCGATCGATTGACCGTGGTTTCCCGTAGAGGCGGCGATCACTCCGGGCACGCCCGGTTCGCGCCGGGTCAGTTCATCCAGATAGACGAGGCCACCCCGGATCTTGAAAGCGCCGACCGGAGTGTGGTTCTCATGCTTGAGCCAAAGCTCGCACCCGGCGGATTCTTCGAGCAACGGCCAGCGATACGTCGGCGTTTCCGGAACGAAGGGACGGATGAGGACCTCTGCGGACTCGATTTCCTCCAAGCTGGGGAGCGTCGCGCTCACTGTGGCCGGAGAAGATAGGCCGGGAGCCAGCCCTCCGCGCCCTGGGCGTTGCGGCACCAATGCCAGCCTTTGACCTCGCGCAGCGATTCCACGGTTTCCTCCCGGACCACGCTGAGATCGCGGGCATGGAACGGACGGGTCACCTCGGCGGTTCCATCGGCACCGGGGATGAGGATGTCCTCGGGAACGTGGCTGCCCCGGCCATCGATCGCGGAGACCCAGATCCAACCCGGCCAGCCCGCATCGGGACGCCCCAAGCGCACGAAGTCTCCCTCGGCCAAGACGAGAGGGTTGCGATCGGTTACCTGGTAGTCGGCGGTGACGCGGAACGTTTGGGCGGGGCTTTCGGTTTCCATGGCGAGAAAGAGGGTAGCGGAAGGGCGCGAGTTTGCACTGAAATTCACCATCGCAAAGCTCGGCGGGGTTCGCTACGTTGAAGCGCATGCGTGCGTTCCTGTTTTGCTTGCTGGCCTTGCCCGCGTGCCTCTCCGCCGGAGATCTCCGGGACAATGCCTTTTTCAAGGCGCTTCAGGGCAGTTGGACCGGGGACGGGGAATTCCTCTCCCTGGACAAACCGCCTTCGCCCGTGCGCAATCAAATCGTCTGCGCCTTCAGCGAGGACGGCGCGGAGTTCACCATCAAGGGCAATCTGGTCATCGACGAGAATCCCATGGACTACGTCTGGACCTACTCCGCCCACGAACTGGAGGGACTCTACCGGGCGCGTTGGAAGAACTCGGCCCAGCCAGACTTCGTCCTGGAATACTCCGTGACCATCGATCAAACCAACCTCATCGCCACCCTGGAGCCCGTGGTCGGCGCGGCCGGATCGTCGATCATTCGCATGGTGAAGAAGATCGAGGGGAAACACTATCAGGTGGAGATCCTCATCACCGATTCCGGCGGCAACACGACACTTCAGGGAACGGTGAAGTTTCAGAGGGATTGATGCGGTTTTTCGTCGATGGTTGAACTCCCCCCCTCTTTCAGGGAGATAGGGGGCGCTCACCCCGATGGATTCACCCACGCTGGCCACTTTGCTCGAACGCGCGATCCAAGCGCGGCATTCCTTGGTCGACCCTGCTCACGAGGCGGCCTATCGCGTCTTCAACGGGTTTCACGAAGGGGAACACGATCTTGCCATCGACATCTATGGCACGACCGCCGTCATCCATGACTATGCCGAATCACCCGGCCGCGGGGATGCCCTCGCGCAAGAAACGCTTGATGTGCTGCGTGCGCGACTGCCGTGGCTGCGCTGTGTCTTGCGGAAGACGCGGACCGGTTCCACGCCCGCAGAAAAGCGCGGGCGTCTCGTCTTCGGCACCGCAGCGGACACGCGCGTTCGTGAGCATGGCGTCCTTTATGCGATCGACCTCACGATGAATCGCGACGCGAGCCTTTATCTCGACACGCGAGATCTGCGGTGCTGGGCCATCGAGCACCTCAGCGGCAAAAGCGTGCTCAATACCTTTGCCTACACCGGTAGCCTGGGCGTGGCCGCGCTTGCAGGCGGGGCGGCGCATGTCGCGCAACTCGACCTGAACAGCCGTTTTCTGAAACTGGCCGCCCAGTCCTGTGAGCTCAACGGCTTTGCCTCGGCGAATCATGAATTGATCACCGGAGATTTCTTTCCCCGGGTCAGTCAGCTCAAACGCGCGGGACGCCGCTTCGACTGCGTGATTCTCGATCCACCGCTCTTCTCCACCTCTGGACGGGGCACGGTCGATCTCGAAAACAGCATCGCCCGCCTCATCAACAAGGTGCGACCGTTGATCCAGCACGACGGGTGGCTCGTCGTCGTGAACAATGCCCTCTTTGTCAGCGGCACCGCCTTTCAAGACACGCTCGCGACTCTGTGCGCCGACGGATATCTTGCCGTGGAGACACTCGTGCCTGTGCCGGAGGATTTTACCGGTTATCCTGAGACCATTGTAGGGAGTCCCGTGACCGATCCCGCGCCGTTCAATCATTCGACAAAGATTGCCGTCCTTCGTGTCCGCAGAAAGACAGGGTGAGGGGGGCGGTTCTTCTGGGCTCCCGCCCCTAACTCGCTACATTTTTTTATTGGCCTGAATCCGCAAATGGCGAGAATCTTGGGGTCTGACTGACCTCGCTGGTGGCGCGGCCTCTCGCTGGTGAAGACTTTCCTCTTCCTGATCCTTGCCTGCCTGGCGTTGTTCCACGGTCCTGTCGTTGCGCAGGACCAGAGAGCAGAACCGGGCACGCCTCCGGCCAAACCGAAGTTCACGGAGGAGGTGTTGCGCCTGCAGATCTTTCTCGATGGGCAGCTCTTCGGCCCGGGAAAGTTGGATGGCCTGCCCGGAGAATTCAGTGTCAAAGCGCTCCAGCGCTACCAATGGGCGCACGGATTGCCCCAAAGCAACACGCTGGAATCGCATCGGATCGACCTCGCCGCCCGCGTGCCGGAAGTCTACACGACCTACACCATCCGCGAGGAGGATCTCACCTACGTTGGGTATTTGCCGGGCAAGCCGTCCCAACAAAGTGCGCGGAAGTATCTTCCCTACGAGTCACTTCTTGAACTAGTCACCGAACGCTTTCACTGCGCGGAGTCGATGCTGCGGCTCATCAACGCAACCCCGCCCGAGTCCCAAAATCCGGCGGAAGAAGGTGGTCAGCGCGAAGGCATTGACCTCGATTCCCTCAAGCCCGGGGATGTCATCAAAGTGCCCAACGTGGAACCTTTCCGGATCGAGGAGATGAAGCCAGTACCGAGCCTTCCCGACGTGCCGGAGTTCCGCTCCCGGATCATCAAAATCGACACGCGGGAACGGATGCTCGAACTCTACGAGAGCTCCTGTGGGCCTCTCCTCGCCGCCTTTCCCATCACGCCCGGAAGCGGCCATCTCGCCACTCCGCCCGGCACCTGGAAGATCGTTGGAATCTCCGCCATGCCGACCTTCCGCTGGGATGAGAGCGTCCTCAATTATGGCGTGCGCAGCGATCAATACTACCAACTCCCCATTGGCCCGAACAATCCCGTTGGCGTGATGTGGATCGGCCTGAGCAAACCGGGGATCGGCATCCACGGAACCAATCACCCGGACACCATCGGCCGGGCCGCCAGCCACGGCTGCATGCGAACGGCGAATTGGGACGCCGCCCGGCTCGGCAAGCTCCTCACCAAAGGAATGACTGTGATCATCGAAGGCCCCCGCGCTGACCCTCGCCCCGAACCCAAAGCAACCAGGCCGGCCGCCCCGGCGCGCAAACCGTGGTATTGGTGGCTCCAGTGAGGTGAAAATCGTGGCGTGCACCACCCACTTTGCGTGGTGCCGCAATCCATGTAGACTGTCGCCGTGAAGGTCGGGATTATCGATTACGGGGCAGGCAACCTGCGGAGCGTGCACAAGGCCATCGAGTCACTGGGCGTTTCCGCGCATTTGGTGAGCGAACCGGGCCAGATGGAGGAGATCGATGCCTTGGTGTTGCCAGGGCAAGGCTCGTTCGGAGATTGCGTCCGCCATTTGATCGACCAGGGCCTCCGTGAACCGATCCGGGAATGGATCGTGGCCGATCGCCCTTACTTCGGAATTTGCCTCGGTTACCAAGTGCTCTTCGCCTCCAGTGAGGAATCTCCCGGGGTTCCGGGGTTGGGCGTCTTCCCGGGCGAGGTGGTCCGCTTCCCGGTTTCCGAACTGAAAGTCCCCCACATGGGGTGGAACGAGATCGTGCCGGTCGATCGCGCCGACCCGTTGTGGGCTGGTCTCGGACCGCAGCCTTACTTCTATTTCGTGCACTCCTTTTACCCGCGTCCGGCGGACGATGCGGACGTGGCTTGCCGGACCAGCTACGGCGTTGATTTTGCCAGCGGGATCCGGAGGGGGCAGGTGGTGGCCACTCAGTTTCACCCTGAGAAAAGCCAGGATTCTGGCCTGCGCCTGCTGGAGAATTTCTTCACGTCCGTGGCCCCATCGCTCCGGTGAGTCCAGCCGTCCGGGAAATCGAACTGGCCCGCTTCCGTCTTGAAGAAAGCGGTTGGAGCCGGGAGACCGAGGGCGATCTCGTTGCGGTGGAGGAACCTTTGGAAATCCGGGTGGAAGGTCGCGGTCTGGCCGTGGTCATGCGCACCCCGGGACACGATCGGGAACTGGTGGCCGGGTTCCTCCTGACCGAGGGACTCATCCGTTCCGCCAACGATCTGTTCGATATCTCTCCCTGCGCTGCGGGGGAGGAAGGGGAAAACCGTGGCAATGTCATCGACGTCTTTTTGCGCGATCCCGATACCTTTCAAATCGAGCGGCTCACCCGGCACGTCTTCAGCAGTTCGAGCTGTGGCATTTGCGGAAAGTCCACCATCGAAAGCGTCTTCCTCTCCTTCCCTCCGATCACCGGTGGACCGGTCATCACCGCCGAATTTCTCCGCAAATTGCCTCCGCTGCTGCGCGATTCCCAAGCCGGGTTCGACCGGACGGGCGGGCTCCACGCGAGCGCGATCTTTTCGGCGGAGGGCGAGCTCCAAGTGCTCCGGGAAGATGCTGGCCGTCACAACGCCTTGGACAAGGTGATTGGTGAGGCTCTCCTCATGGGTCGGCTTCCTCTCTCCGAAAGCATTCTCCTGGTCAGCGGGCGGATCTCCTTTGAACTGATGCAGAAGGCGCTCGCCGCCGGGATCCCCATCGTCGCGGGAATTTCCGCGCCGAGCAGCCTGGCCATTGATCTGGCCAGAGACTCGGGACAGACTCTTGCGGGTTTCGTGCGGGGTTCGGGATTCAACATCTATGCGGGTGCTTCCCGGATCGATCCGCTTTAGTTCGTGGCAATTTGAGGAAGAGGGACTTTCGGGTGGGGCGCTTGGTCCTCCAGCCGTTCGCGCAGATGAGGCGGGCGGAATCGCCGATGCTCTCGCCATTCGGTCGCGAACGGCGCTTGGAGGACCAACCGCCCCACCACCGGACCAATCGCCCTACCCCGCGGACCCAGGGTCTGAGGGCGTCGCGAACGTTCCGTTTCTGGGCCTGGGCTGCGAGGAGGTCGAGCATCGCCTGGAGACGCGGCATTAGCCAGCGCGTCGGCCGGAGGTATCGGCGGCAATCCAGCGGGAAATGTTTCCACGGTAGAGGCAACTACGCGCACGGTGCCAGGCGTTGCTCTTTTTGACTTCCAGTTCTGGCGTCCGTGCAGTCCATCATGAAAACTCAACGCTCAACGGCGTTCAGCGCTGACACTCATGGAACCCACCAACCTATTTTCCGACACCATTCCCGCCGTCGTTCGCACCAAAAAGGGCGAGCTCTTTCGAATTCAAATCGAGGCCACCCCAATGCCGGAAGCCGAGGATGCGGCGGAGTTTTCTGGCGCGGTCATCAATTGCTGGATCGATGCGGACGATCTCCGCACGGCGGAGATCCGGGCCATTGAACTGATCCAGGAGGAGCATTGGACTCCAGTCCGGATCGAAGACTGGGAGCTCGCGGATCGGGATGGCTACTCCGCGGAAGACTTCGACGAGGATGAACTCACCGAAATCTACGAAACCATGGACGAAGCCATGGAGTGCGGCGCTTCACTGATCTTCTATTTCTTCCCGCCGGACGAGGCGAACGAGTGAGGGGCCTCTGTCTCGATCAAAGATTCGAGAGGTTCGTTTCGCCCTGGAGGATCACGAAGAGTTCTTCCAGCAAAGTGGTGTCGTCGCCGGCCATGCCGTCCATGCTCGACATCCTCGCCAGGACCGTCGTGGCGATCTTCTCTTCTACGGTGTTCTCGGAATACGCATAGTAGATCAGGGCTCGCTTGCCGTCCCGGTGGCAGCGGCCTTCGATCTGCTGGAGCTGGATGGCGCTGTGACGGAGGTCGTGTACCACCAGCGAACGCTCGCGCTCTCCGCCGGGATGTTCGCCTTGATGGAGGGAGATCGATTCGGTGACCGTAAAGACGATGGCGTCGAGTTGTCCGCACTGGAAAGCGATGCGGGTCTGTTCGTTGACCTCCGCAGCATGAGTCCCATTGAGCTCGCCCACCGACCAACCGCGAGCTTCGAGCTTGGCCCGGAGCATGGCGCTGGTTTCGAGGAAGGCGACGGAGATGGCCACTTGTTGGCCGTTGCCGAGGAGATCCTCCACAAAATCGACCGTTCCGGAGGTGCGCAGGAGACTCGCTTTTTGGCGGAAGCGCAGATCGGCCGCCCAACCGGTCGGGCGGCGCGCACTGCCTCCGAGGAGTCCGAGTTCGCGGCGGAACTCCCGCCAGGTGGCCTCGTAGAGTCGGCGGTTTGGCGCATCGAGCGTGGTGGGGGCCAGTTCGCGCTGAACCTCGGGCCAGCCTTCGATATCGGCGGGCCGCCGACGCAGGCCGATCGCGTTGGTTCCCTTATACAGGCGCTCCGACATGAGGTTGCGGTCGGCAGGGTTGGGCTCCCATTTCCAGTTTTTCCAACGCCCACGGGCCTTTCCGATTCCGAGCTGTTTCATCAGCAAACGGAACTGATCGAGCTCACTGGAAGAGGGCGGGCTGGCTGCGGGAGCGGGGAAAAGCAGGCGGGCGAGGTAGGAGAGCTCGTGCGGAGTTTGCCCGGCGGTGGCGCTCATGTAGATCGTGAACTGGGCCAGGGACGCCAGTTTGCGGGTAGCGAGGGATTGTTGGGAGTTGGGGTTCCGAAGACGATGAGCTTCGTCGATGATCACCAGCGGCCAGGTGCGCTTGGGTTGGCCGAACTTGGCGTGCTCGTTGTTCTTGGCGCGCGTGGAGCGCTTTTTGCTGTCCGGGGGAGGGAGGAGCAGGGACTTGCTGCGCTCGAAGTTGACGAGCGTCACCCGTTTTGCGGTCGTGGGGGAGCCCGCGATGGTGCGTCGCCACTGGGCAATGGCGCCCTTGGGGCAGATGATCAGGACATCATCCTCGGGCATGGCGGCCACCGCCAGCCATGCGGAGAGCGTCTTTCCCAGGCCGGTGAGGTCGCCGAGCAAAAAGCCCGGCTTTCCCAAAAGGCGTGCCGCGAGAATGGCGTCACGCGCGCTTCGCTGGTGGGCGTGGGGGACAAATTGTGCGGACATGGAGAACTGAACTGACCGAGAGATCAGTAAAAATCTCCGAACACCGGTGGAATCTCGCGCATGATCGTGCGGAGGCTATGGCCTTCGGCTCGGAGTTCTGCATCGAGTCGCTCGTTGTCCACCCCTTCCGACGTGAGGAGACGTTCAACGAGCGGCCGATAGCGAGTGAGAAACCGCTCCGAGTAGGGGTGACGCGGATCACTCCAATGCGCGATGAGACGGCCACGGTTCCGGGCGCTCTTCCAGAGAAGACGCCCGTATTGCAGACGCGCCCAGTCGTCGGGTACGAAGTAAGGATCAAACTCCCGCCCACCTTCGGGACACCGTTGCAAAAGCGTCGTGCACATGAAGGAATCAGATCAGTCCAAGCATTCGAGCATACTCTTGATGCGCTCGATCCCGTGGTTCGTTGCGCTTCAATTTGGGTACAAGCAAGTCAGCCACCGAAGGGACATTGACTATGAGATTTCGATAGGTCGCTTTCGCGCATCGGGACTTCCATCCTTCAGGGAGATCGCGAAGTGCAAAATGCGGCATGAGGTTTACGTGCCATCCATGCTCCTTTTCAAACTCGCTCCCGATCATGGCATCGTAGGCCAATTCAGCGACGGCCTCGCTGTCGGTGATGGGATCGACGTCCATACTGTTTTCTGGAAGCGGATCGTCCTTGCCCGCCGCCGCCGCCTGCCAAAGAATGCCCGCTGAACCAATTAGGATCATCTCGGCAGGCTCACCGAGTTGATCTCCCCACTGTTGAAGCCAGGCAATCACCTGACTCGGGCGCGATAAGTTCCGGAGCGGCATCGCGCACGATAGCGTGGCGGAAGATCGCTCGCAAGTTGGCTCGCGGACGCGCGGCCAGGGGGGAGTGCGGGAGAAGGAAGAGGCCGAGAAAGGAGCCTGATCGGCCTTCCAAATCCCGACGACCATCGCCGGACGCGAGAACGTCTTGAAGCTGTTGGCCACCTACTTCTCCCGGCACAAAGGGCACGAGAACAAAGAACTGGCCGTGACCGCTGCCCGCGCCCGCTCGTTGCACGCTGCCCTGCTCGCCGCCCGGACCCTGGTGGACAAGCATCCGGATCGCCAAAAAGCGGCCCTGGAGGTGCGCGATGAAGCAATCGAACAACTCCGCAAACGCCTCCGCGCCACCTTGGGCGAACTGGACATGAACCTGAAGGGGATTCCCCGGAATAGGCCTCTTTCGGCCTGACCGCCCCGGCCCTGCGCATCCGTCGCCGGAGCAAAAAGGACGTAGTGGCTGCTGCCGCGCCAACCACTCCCGCCCGTTCCACCAACCCGGCACCCGCCGCGCAGGAGGGGAGCGACGTCGCCTTGGCGAAGTAACGTCCGTCTCCACAACTGTCCACGTTGACGAAACCCGCCGGTCTCCTGGGCCGTGCGGTTTTTTTGTAGAAGCGGCTTCCAGCCGCTTGCAATGAACTCACCGAACGGGCAGCAGCCTCAGACATCCTGACCTCCCGGGAAATAGGTGGAGCCGTGCTGCTTCCCCGATTATGGAAATTGGAGATTGGAGATTGGAGATTGTCTGAGCCTGCGTCCGGATCACGTCATCGGTCCGACTCCGCCTCTCGATTCGCTCACTGCAACCGTAGCTTCTCCTCGCGAAACTCCCGCCCGCGCAACCACAGGAAAATCACCGGGGTCACGATGAGGATATGCAGCAAACTTGAGATCATTCCGCCGATCACCGGCGTGGCCAACGGCTTCATCACTTCGGCGCCTTGGCGGTGACTCCACATGATGGGGAGGAGGGAGGCAATGATGGTGGCGACCGTCATGACTTTGGGGCGTAAGCGAAGGCGGGCTCCGTCCTTCACCGCTTGGACGAGATCCGCATAGCCGAAGGCGCTCCCCAGGGCGTCCCGTCGTGCTTTGACAGTTTCTTCGAGATAGACCACCATGACCACGCCGGTCTGCACGGCGGTGCCAAAGAGGGCGATGTAGCCGACCCAGACCGCGCCGTTGAAGTTGTAGCCGAGGAGTTTCTGCAACAAGACTCCGCCGCTCAAGGCAAAGGGCACTGCCAACATGACGTGCGCCGCTTCCGTGACGCTGTGATAGATCATGTAGAGCAGTACGAAGATAATGAGGAGAACGATCGGAAAAACCATCTGCATGGTTTGGACAAAGCGACGCTGGTTTTCGTATTCACCCGTCATCTTCCAGGTCATGCCTTCCCAGTCGACCTTGCTCAGTTCTTGTTCGACTTCTTCGACAAAGCTTCCGAGGTCACGATCGGTCACATTGGCCTGGACGTAGGAGCGGAGCTTGCCGTTTTCGCTGGCGATTTCGTTGGCGCCGACATCGCGGGTGATTTTCGCCACCATCCCGAGGGGAATATAGGGCCGATCCGGCTGATCTTTACCGTCCTTCGCGGATGCCATCCCCGACCGGGCGGCGATGAGGATGCGGCCGAGTTCCTCGATGTCGTCCCTCTCCCCACGTTCTATACGGACCTGAATCGGAAAGCGTTGCCGGCCTTCGATGGTCGTGCTGACGTTTTGTCCGCCGATCGCGATCTCCACGGCGTCAAGGACATCCTTGGCGCTCATTCCGTAGCGGGCCAAGGCTTGGCGATCGATCTGGATATTGAGATACGGCTTGCCTTGAATCCTTGAGGGCGAGACGCCGGTGGCTCCTTGAATCCCGCTGATGATCTTTTCGATCTCGAACGCTTTGCGCTGCAGCTTGCTCAAGTCATCGCCATAGATCTTCACCCCAACCTGAGCGCGAATCCCGGTGTAGAGCATGAGGATGCGGTTTTCAATCGGTTGCAAAAAGGCGGGAACGTAGCCCGGCACCTGACGCATCTTCTCCGTCAATTCCGCTTTGAGCTTCTCCGTGGTCATCCCGGGGCGCCAATCGGGATTGCGCTTCACGCCGAACCGGCCGTTGGGAATATACTCAGGCTTGAGCATGATGGTCGTTTCAAGCATCTCCGTGGGCGCGGGATCCGTGGCGGTATCGAAACGTCCCAGTTTGCCCGCCACGGAGGCCACTTCGGGTGCTTCGGCGATGACCTTGTCTTGCCACGACATGACGCGTTGAATTTCCTTGAAACCGGTTTTCGGCATCAGCACCGGCATATAGAGGAGGCTCCCTTCATTGAGCGGCGGCATGAATTCCTTGCCGAATCCGCTCAGGGCGTTAGCCAATGCGGGATGGCCGCCTTGGCGAATCTGATTGAGGATGGGGCGCGGCAGCCCGAAGGCGATCAGAAGGGAAATGGCGAGCAAACCCATTGCGCCACCGATAACGGTTTTGCGATGCTCCAACGCCCAATCCAGGGCGGGTTCATAGATCCGCAAAAGGAACTTCATGACCACATTGTGTTCCTCCGAATGGAACGGTCCGCGAACCAGCACGGAGCATAGCACAGGCACCAGGGTTACGCCCAGTAGCGTGGAGCCGATCATCGCGAAGGTTTTGGTGAACGCGAGCGGATGGAAGAGTTTGCCCTCCTGACCGGTCAGGGCGAAGACCGGCACAAAGGCCAGGATGATAATCGCCATTGCAAAGAAGATTGGCCGCCCCACCTGACGACAGGCCGCCAGCGTGGTCTCCCAGGTCTCGGTGGAATTGAGCGGGCTTCCCTTCTCGTCCTCGGCGCGCTCGCAATGCCGGATGACGTTTTCCGTGACGACGATCGCCGCATCCACCAGCACGCCAATCGCAATCGCGATGCCGGTCAGCGACATGATATTGCTGGTGATCCCGAACTGCTTCATGAGCAGAAAGGAGATCAGGATCGAGACCGGGAGCGGCAGGGTCACGATGAGGACGCTGCGGAAGTGCCAGAGGAAGACGATATGCGCCAGCGTGACCAGAAGCATTTCCTCCCAGAGCGCGTGTTTCAAGGTATCGATCGTGTGATCGATCAGCTCACTGCGATCATAAAATGACTTGATGGTGACGCCGGGCGGAAGGCTGGGGGTGATTTGTGCGATCTTTTCTTTGATGCGGGAGATGACGGCCTTGGCGTTCTCTCCAGTGCGCATCACCACGCTGCCGCCGACGACTTCATGGCCGTTGACATCGAGCGCCCCGCGGCGGAAATCGCCGCCAATCTGGATCTTGGCAATATCTTTGAGATAGACGGGGACGCCGTCGTTCGCTTTGACCGTGACCAACTCGAGATCCTCGGCCCCGGTGATGAGGCCGATGCCGCGCAAGATGAACTCGGCCCCATTCTCTTCGACCGTCTTGCCTCCGACGTTCAAGTTGGAGCTTTGGACGGCGGTGACGACGTCCATGAGAGTGACGTTGGCTTGCCGCATCTTCGGGGAAGAGAGCTCCACCTGATACTGCTTCACGAAGCCGCCGATGCCGGCCACTTCCGCGATCCCGGGGACACTGGCGAGATGATAACGCACAGACCAATCTTGGAGAGAACGCAACTCCGCCAGATCGTAACCGCCCTCCGGAGCCAGGGAGGGATCGACGTCAAAGTAATATTGATAGACCCAACCCAAGCCCGTGGCATCCGGACCGAGTTGCGGGGTGACGCCGTCCGGCATATTTCCCTGTAGATAATTGAGTCGTTCCAAGACCCGTGTCCGCGCGAAGTAGGTATCCACGGAATCCTCAAAGATCACCGTGATCAGGGAGAAGCCGAACATCGAAGTGGCGCGCACTTCCTTGACCCCGGCCAAACCCTGCAATCCGCTGGATAACGGAAAGGTGACCTGATCCTCGACCTCCTGGGGACTACGGCCCATCCAATCCGCATAGACCAAGACTTGATTCTCCGTAAGGTCGGGGATGGCATCGACCGGGGTAAGTGTGACGGCACGCACCCCAAACGCAATCACCAGCAACGTGGCGCAGGCCACGAGGAATCGATTGCGCAGACTCCATTCGATGATGCGTTCGATCATGGGGTGGTTTTGAGGCGTTTGATTTCTTTGGCGCAATCCAGCATGTCTTTGCCGAAGAAAGGGTTCTGTCCAGGTCGTCCGGGCCGTTGGATCCAACGCGCCGCTCTGGGCACATCCGGGATGATCTGGCTCACCATGGTGCATTCCCAAACGTCAAACGCAGGCGTGCCGTCCCGCATCTGCAATGGCTCCAAGAGCGCGGTGGCGGCCACGGTGAAACGGTGAAAGGCGATGCGCGCCGCCATGATGTCCGCAGAGCCGTGGAAATGCCGGGCTTCGGCGAGGGCATCCAACGCCGGGCGCAGCGAGCTCTCCTCACGGAGGGATTGGGTCAGGGCGTCGGTCACCTGCATGGCCGGAGCGCTTGCTTGGTTGAAGGCATCCAGATCATCCGCAGCTAACGCGGCGGCCATGGCGTCGGCCACCTTGACGAAGCCCGTGAGCGCTTCTTTTTGAGCGTCTGTCAATGCCGCCATGGGAGCGGCCGCAGTGGCGGGTTCCACCGGAGTCATAAAGGAGCGGTTCATCTCCGCCTGACCATCCATGAGGAGGTTGCCGTTGGTGACCACGCGATCTCCTGCTTGCAGACCGGAGAGAACCTCCACCAGCTTGTCTCCCCGGCGTCCAATCACAATCTCACGGCGGGCATACATTCCCTTGTCCTGATCCAGATACACCACCGCGACCGGACCCGTTTCAATCACCGCCGAGCGCGGCACGGTGAGCACGTCGCTGGATTCTACCTTAACCGCTCCATCCGCATAAAGCCGGTGTAGCAATTCCCGGCGTCCGTCGACGATCGGGTTGGGGAGTTCCACGCGCACCTTGGTCGACCTAGTGGCTTCATCGAAATTCGGATCGATAAAGGTGACCTTTCCGGTAAAGACACGGCCGGGGAGGGAGGGGGTGGTCACTTCCACCGTCTGGCCGATCCGAATCCAAGGCATATCTTGTTCATAGGCGCGGAAAAGGAACCACATGACGCTGAAATCCGCGATCTCCAGGAGCTGCTGTCCCGTGGTCACATATTGCCCTTCAAAGATCATCTGCCCGACCACCGTGCCGGTCATCGGAGAATGAATTTCCGAGCTGAGCGCATCGATCGGCTTGTTGGGGAGATCGGCGATCTGCGCGGCGGTCAAGCCCATTTGCCGGAGCCTCTGGGCGGTGTTATCCCGCAACGTGCCGGTGAGCGTCCGGTATTCTCGTTCCGCCTGAAGGAGCGTCTGGGAATAGATCTGCGCGAGCGGTTCTCCCTCTACCACTTCCACACCGACGTGGTTGGCGAAGAGCTTATCGATCCGGCCATCGACATAGGCGCTGATGAAGCGATGCTTGTGATTGTCGTCATCGATCATCCCGGCGACGCGCAACGTCTTCGTCAGCGGCGTGATCTTGGTTTCGCCGGTTTCCACGTGAAGCACTTGGATTTGCGATTGGGTGAGGGAGACCAAATCGGATCCGTCTGCGGAGAAGCCCTGCTGGCCTTCGTAGATCGGGGTGAGCTGCATTCCGCAGATAGTACAGCGTCCGGGCTGATCGCTCTTGATCCAGGGGTGCATGGCGCTCTGGTAGAAGAGAACCTTGCGTTCATTGGGAGCGGCGGCGGAATGGTCTGGATCGGATCGGTTCCCCCGGAGGAACCATCCCGTGGCGAATACGAGGATCAGAATCAGAAAGTAGAGAATAGGTTTCATGTTAGCAGATTGAAAAGAGGATTGAGGTCTGCGGGGACGTCCGCAGCCATAGCGAGCAGGGGCCTGCCGAAGGGCGAGGCCAGGGCGCAAAACGTCTGGGAAAGACGGTGCGTCAGATCTGCATGGAGCAGAAGAGTATGGTCAGCCGCAGGGCTGGAGCATACAGAGGGCCACGTCCGTCTGGCAACGCCGAGGCTTGCGCCACGATGAACGCCGGAGCGGGCAACGCCAAGGAGCCGCAGGGAAAAGCCGCTGCTTTGATCCGGAGATCGACCGAAGGCAGTTGTGCCGGGGCGGGCACATCCGGAGATCCGGGGGACTCGTTGCAGAGGCACTCTCCGGGATCACAACAGCTACCCGCGCACGCCTGGTGAGGATGGGTTTGCGGCATCCCGACCGCAGGCAACGCCTGTGCCAAAACGGCAATGATCAAGAGAATGACGCGAAACGCCGACATAAACGTTCGAACCCAACCTAATTAAATCGACCCTTGGACCGTGATGTCAACTTGTCAGTCTGCCTTTCGACTGGGGAGCAGGGACTGAAGTTCCTGCCACCTTCAAGGGCGGGCTCAGGCCATGGTGCGCTGCACAGCGTGATGCCATCCGGAGCGGAGTTGCTGGCACCAGGCTTCGTTACTTTGAGGCGTGAAGCGGGTTTCTACGCTCCAGTGCTGGGCGATTTCGTCCCGATTTTGCCAAACACCGGTCGCCAATCCGGCCAGATAGGCGGCACCGAGAGCGGTGGTCTCCACGCAGCGGGGCCGCACCACGGGAAGGCCAAGGAGGTCACTCTGAATCTGCATCAAGAGATCGCTGCGCGAGGCTCCGCCGTCCACCCGGAGTTCCTTGAGAGGAATCCCAGAGTCCTTGCTCATGCAGTCGATGAGATCGTCGCATTGCAGAGCTATGCTCTCCAGGGCTGCCCGGCAGAAGTGGGCGCGGTTGGTTCCGCGGGTTATGCCAAACGCGGCTCCCCGTGCATTCGGATCCCAATGGGGGGCGCCGAGTCCGGAGAACGCGGGCACGAGATAGAGGCCGTTCGAGTCCACGACGGAGGCGGCGAGTTCGTCGCATTCCTGCGCGCTTCGGATGATCTGCATTTCGTCCCGGAGCCATTGGATCACGGCACCGCCGATGAAGACGGAACCCTCCAATGCATATTCCGTCCGCCCTGCGAGCCGCCAAGCCACAGTGGTGAGAAGATTGTTCCGGGAGGTCACCACCTCCGCTCCGGTATGCAGAAGCAAGAAGCAGCCGGTCCCGTAGGTATTCTTGGCCATCCCGGGTTCAAAACAGGCCTGCCCGAAGAGCGCGGCTTGCTGATCTCCGGCGATGCCCGCGATGGGAATGCCAGCCAAGGCCCCGGGCATGCTCACATCGGCGAGAACGCCGCTGCTATCCACGATCCGGGGAAGCATCGCGGCGGGGATGTTCAGTGCGGCGAGGCAATCCGCATCCCAGTCGGTCGTCTGCAGATTCATCAGCAAGGTCCGGGAGGCATTGCTGGCATCGGTGGCGTGGACCGTTCCGCAGGTGAGTTTCCAGATGAGCCAGGTGTCCACGGTCCCGAAGAGGATGTCATCCCGCGCCGCGCGTTCCCGGGTGCCCGGATGATTCGCCAGAATCCAGGCAAGTTTGGTGCCGCTAAAGTAGGGATCCAGACGCAGTCCGGTGCGTTCCCCAAAAAGAGGTTCAAACCCGCCATCCTGGAGCTCTTTGCAGAGAGAGGCGGTGCGCCGGTCCTGCCAGACGATGGCCGGGCCGATGGGCTGACCGGTGAGACGATCCCAGACGACCGTCGTTTCGCGTTGATTGGTGATGCCAATCGCCGCGATGTCCCGGGCCATGAGTTGCGCCGTGTGGAGGGCCTCAACGGCCACCGCAAACTGATTGGTCCAGATTTCCTCTGCGTCGTGTTCGACCCAGCCTTGCTCGGGATAAAATTGGCGATGCTCCCGTTGCGCCATGGCGACGGCATTTCCGGCCTCGTCGAAGATGATCGCGCGAGAACTGGTAGTGCCTTGATCGAGGGCGAGAATATAGTTCATGGCGCGTTGGAGAGCTTGATCGTATGAGGTTTTCCAGGGGCCAGAGGGACGTTAAAGGTCTGGCTCCAGGTAGCCGTTTCGGTATCGTAATCCGTCTGCCAGAAATCGTTGCCATGGACACTCTGATCGACGGGTTGTCCGTCAATGAGCAAGGCATGATCCGGAGGTGAGGTGAGGCCAGTAAGCGTAACCGGAACATAACCGAGACCACCGGTGAGAGTGAATTCCGCTTGGTTGTTGGTGGTCGCGATTGTTACAGCGGGATGGAGGGAGATTTGCTTGCCGACGGAAATCTCGACGCGCCGTTCGTTGCCGACGGCTTCGCGTTGGATGATAGGCCAACTATTTTCATGCTCTTGCAAAGCGGTTCGGAGGGCCTCGTTGGGACCATAATAATCCTTCGCAAACTGAGGAACAATGAGATGCTCGAAGGTTGCTTCGACGAAGTCGCCCGCTTCCAGCCGGGAGAGGCCGGGGGGCGGAACGATGTCCACTGTGGAGCTGGGGTTGCCCCGAGCGCCGACGCCCCGCTCCGCCATCCAGGGCGAGGCGGGCTTTCCGCCGAGGCGGGCCTTCCATTCGCGGATCACGATCCCACGATTGGCCCAGGCTCCTTGAACATCCTTTTCGGCGGCAGGCACTGCATCGTGCAGCGAAATCCAGGGAATGCGTCCGCTGCATTCCACCGGCGCGGTGCGGGAAGTGTCGCCGCCCCACTGGGTATTCCACTCGCGGAGAAGCCCGCTTTCGTTGCCCAGGGCAAACTTGCGTTCGGCGGTATAGCTATAGGTATCCGCGCCGGCCTGAAAGATGACGAACCGGGAAAAATCCGTGGCTTGAGCCACATCCAAGCGAAGCCGGTAGACTCCCCGAACAAGATCGTCTGTCCGGGATAAGCTCACGGTTTCGTGATGCCGGAGGTTTGGGCCGATCTGGCCTGCATAGGTGACCTCGGTGAGGCACGGACCGTAACGTTGGTAAGCGGTCCGCATGGACGAGTGAGGCAGCCGAGTTCCCGCCGCATCGTAGAAGCGGAAGAAATCGCCGCCGCCGACATTGTTCGTCCAACCCCATCGAGCATTGTTTGACATCGAGGAAACCATGACCGGGCGGACGTCGAGAACGCTGCATTGGCCCTGGATTTGGTCAGGCTCATAACAGATGCTTTCCCCCCAGGATCCCATTGCGCTTTGGTCCCATAGCTGATTGGTGCCCCAACCGATGAGACAGAGCTGCGAGTGGGAGGCGGCGGCGACTCCACCCCAATGACCATAAACGATCGTTAGTTCCAGTTCGATGCTCGATGATGGTGCCAAGCGCACCTGGGAAAATCCGTGAAACCACGCGCCCGAATAGACGCCGCCTTCCGGGCGGTTGTGCCAATTCTTGCTGAGTTGCACGGGGATGCCGGTGGGCTGACCGTTCGCGTCCCGGAGGATGGTGGACATTCCGGTGATCGCGGACCCGATCCGCTGGCGAAATCCGCCGGCGGCTTTTTCGAAGAGCAGGCGGGCGGTCTGTTCGTTCGTGGTGGAGTTGGTGAGGACGAGCTTGATTCGCTCCATGGCGTCGTTGTCCTTTCCGGCAGGCACGATGCCATTGAGATCGATTCGGTGCCAACCGCGGGCCGGGTCGTAGGTCACGGGTTGGGGGGCTTCGACCTTGACGCCTGATGGCGCATTGTCCCAGACCATGGTCACGGGATCGAAAAACAGGGAGGCCTCGTGCCATTCCTGATCGCCCTTTGAGGCTTGTCGTAGACTTTTCCCTCCGGCGGCCAAGGTGATCTCCAGGTTGGCGTCTTTCCATTCCTCACGAGGTTGGGTCGGCAGGGCCTTGCCGTCCTCCCGGAAGTGAAACTCGCGAACGGGCGCTGGATTGGCGCGCAATTGCTCTAGCGTCAGGGCTCGGTCGAAGAACCGGATTTCATCGATCACACCGCGATAATGATAACCGTCTCCGGAGTTATCCTGCCGGCGGCCGAAGGCCAATCCGGCTTTTCCGGGAATGCGTTTGCGACCGACCTTGGTTTCGGAGGCCTTCTCGCCGTTGACTGACAAGCGCAAGACATCGCCGTCGTAACTCATGACCAGATGGTTCCAGGCATCGCATCGCAGATTGCTGTTGCCATCGACCGCGAATTGGTTGTCTCGTCCGCCACCGATATTAAGGCGTGCTTGAGGTTTGCCGTTGAGGATGACGATGCCGTAGTTCCCGTCGGCCTGTTCATGATGATTTTTGCAGACGAGCCAGGGAAATGTTTTCGGGGAGACGCGGTAGTCGGTGGGGGCGTAGGCCCAAAATTCCAGGGTAAAGGTTTCCGGATCCAATTCCGGGCTGTGTGGAATCTCCAGATGATTCGTGCCGTCCAGACCGAAGCCGCCGCCCGTGTGGCCAAAGCTGGATTCCCCTGCCGGGAATGGCTGGAGGCCGGGGCGCGCTGCGAAGGTGAGGCCGAGCCGGTCCGGCCAGGCCACCGTTTCCAGCCGGGCCTCGACATTGAGCGGCGTGCCGTCTTCCGCGGTGAAGGTGAGACCGGTGACATCCGCGCGCTGCAGGAAGCGTCCCGACTCGATGAGGCGCGGACCCGCAAATGCGCTCCAGGGCGCTCCAGAGTGGCAACGATAGTCCATCCCATTCACCGAAAGAAGGAGCCCGAGTTGCGCCGGGGGTAGAGATTCCCAAGGCCGTTCCGAGGCCAGAGCCGCCGCGAGATAACCCTTGCTCCCGGGAAGCGCGCCCAGGTGGGGGATGCGCAAGGTGGCGGTATCGAGCACCATGGCGTAGCGACCGGTCTGGATCACCCGATGCCAGGGGGCCGCCGGGGAGTGACTGGGAAAACCATCGGCCCAATGCATCAAAGTGTAGTCTTCCACCCGTGGCATGAGCGGGGCTGGAGGGGCGGCGCTGGCTGGGCTCGTCGCTGCGAGGAGGAAGATGGCAAGATAGCGGAACATATTATCCTTTGAGCAGGCTCACGACGCATTCCAGGTGCCGCGTTTGCGGGAAGAGATCGAAGGGCTGGACCCGGGTCAATCGGTAGTTTTGTTCCCGGAAGCGCGCCAAGTCCCGCATTTGCGTGGCCGGATCACAAGAAACGTAAATCACTGAGGCCGGGCCGAAGGCGAAGAGCTGGTCGAGGAACTCCGGACTGCAACCTTTGCGCGGCGGATCGATGACCACGGCGGTCAACTCTGGCGGGAAATCGATCTGCGCGAAAATGGCTTCCGCGCTGCCCAGGTGAAAGGTGGCGTTGTCGATCCCGTTGGCCGTGGCGTTTTCCCGGGCCCAGACGAGGGAGGCTTCGCTGACTTCGATCCCGGCGACTCGCTCAAACTCACTGGCGCAGCAGAGGGCGAACAGTCCGCTGCCGCAATAGGCATCCACCAGAAAGCGTGGACCGGAACGTCCGGCCTCGGCGCGAACATGTTCCACGAAGGCCGGGAGGATGGACGGGTTCGTCTGAAAGAAACTGCCTGCCGGAAAGCGGAAGGTGAGGGGCCCCACGCGTTGCTCGCACAACGCATCGTTTCGCGTCAGAACGGTTCCGTCCGCGGATTCGCGCAGGAGCAAGGTGGCCCCACGGCGGTAGTTGGCGGCTTGGGCGTGAACTTCCTCCCGGACGGCGGGGAGCGCCTGGTTGAGAGCGGCCGAGGCGATTGGACAATGCGGGACATCGATGAGGTTGAAGCGCTGTCCGGTCCGGAGAAAGCCGATCGGGCCGGGGGTGCCCTCCTTCGGTTGCTGGAAGTGTGGGGTGATCTTCGCCCGGTAGCCATACTGAAGAGGGGCGGGGATCACGGGATCGACCGTGGCATCGGTGATCCCGGCAATGCGTTGCAGCAAGGTGCCGACCTGGCCTCGCTTCCAATCCAGTTGGCGTTCGTAGCTGAGGTTTTGATATTGGCAGCCGCCGCATTCGGTGAAGAGCGGGCAAACGGGATCGATCCGGTCCGGTGAAGGTTCGATTACCTCGATCAGGTCCGCCTCGCTGTAGTTCTTGTGATTGTGGAAGACCCGGCCGCGCACCAGTTCTCCCGGCAACGCAAACGGAATCATGACGACCCAGCCGTCGATCCGTCCGACGCCCGATCCGAGGTTGGTGAGGTCCTCAATCCGGAGTTCGATCTCCTGGTGGTAGGCGAAGGGTTCCGCTCGAAAGCGTTTTGGTGGGCGGGGCATACGGGGGTAGCGAAGTTTTCTTGATATTCTAGCGCGAACCTAAGATGATGGCGCCATGGAGTTCGGTGAGGTCAGTTGTCCGAGTTGTTTCGAAGTCTTTGAAGTCGCGCTCCCTGGTTCCGACGAGCTTCCCGCTGAAGTTGACTACGATTGCGAGATCTGCTGCCGTCCTTTGATCATCTCGTTTTGGGAGGACGAAGGCGGGGTGGTGTGGGCGGAAGGACGCGGTCTGGGGGATTGAAGAGTCAAACGTTCGTTTGCGAAAGGGGCGTGAAGAAGCCCTCGCGATCGAACGTGCCCGAAATCCCCGTCCGGTGCCAGCCGGGCGGCAGCCAACCTCCGCGCACTTCCAATTCACCCTCGGCAAAGAGCGAGACCGTCTCTCCATTTTGCACTAACCGTGGGGAAAAGCCAGGGAGAATGCGCCCCAACGTACCTCGGCGATTTCCCGTCTGCGGGATGTGTTGGGGAATCATCGAGTTCGGATCATTTGTGTTCAGGCACGCGATGGCTCCCAGTGGTTCCGGGGCAAAGCCGTAGCAATAGGCTGCACCGTTTTCGCCAAGTCGAGAGGCAATTTCTGGGGGGAGGGGCGACGCGCTGAAATCGAGCCAGACCCGGACCCGAGTGGCCAATCCGTCGGGTGGAAAATTCCCCAGCTCCCGTTGCATGAGCGGGTCGATCAGGACGATCGCCGGTCGGCGGTCCTGAAGGAGAAGCGGCAACTCCGTCTTCATGGCGGAGGGCCCCCGGAAGATGGCGCGGCTGCGTTCCAGCAACGGATGCCAGAGCCCAAACACCTGAGCCTCCGGGGAAGTGAACTCGGATTGAACGAGGATCTGGTCCTTGGGGAGCACGATCAGGGAGCTGTCGATCTGTTCCACCGAAGCGACGACCCGGCGATGGCTGTGACTGATCAGTTGAAGCTGATCTCCGAGGAACGCGACGGCTTCGGCATCCGGATCTTGCCGGTGAACCTGGAACATGCGGTCAAGGATCGCCGCCGGAAGACAGTTGGCGGCCGCTCGCGCCACAAGTTGATCAGCGAACGTTAGATGCGACAGCGCTTCCCGGAAATCGATGGCCCCCTCCGGGAATGGATCCGCAGAAAAGAAGGCTCGCGACGTGATCACACGGTGGATCTGCAGGCTGCGGAGCAGGGCATCGCGCTCTCCATCTGGCATTTCGAGGAGGCGGAGCGGGAGGCAAACGGGCACCCGGCGGGCGAGCACCAGCGCGCAATGGAAGATGGCTGACATCGCACCCGGCGGGAGAAGGATTCCCGTCCTTGCCGGCTCGTCGGCGGGCCAGTCGGCCTGCCAGCGACGCGCGAGCGCGATCGACATCGTGGCGATTTGGCGGGTGCCGAACGAGCGGAGTTCCCGGCCGAGATCGAGGAGATGATCGGTGGGCCCCGGTTTCCGGAGGGAGCGCAGGAGCTCCTGGCCGAGGGAGTGCCGGAAGTTGTCCCGCGCGGCAAAGGCTTCTACCGAGAGATCGAGAATGGCGGCCCGGACGCTGTCGCTGGCGACCTGCGGAGTCGGGATGGCCGGGCCGAAATTGACCGTGACGGGGTAGGGGAAATGTTTCGGTTTCTTGCGGAAATAACGGAAACGCTCAAACGAGAAGATCGAGCCCCACAAGGAATCCATGTAGACCGGCAGGACCGGGCATTGCGCTACTCTGGCGATGAGTTCGAAGCCCTTCTTCAGATCCGTGAGCATTCCCGTCCGGGTGAGCTGGCCTTCGGGAAAGATGCAGACCACGGAGCCCTCGCTGACCGCATCCGCGGCGGTCCGGATCGCTTCCTTGGCCCGGGACGGGGAGATCGGCACCGCATCGAACAGGCGGAGGAACCAGGCGAAGAACTTCACCTTGAGAAAGTGATCGACGATCACGAAGCGGACCGGGCGCGGACAGGCCAGGCTGATCATGAATGCGTCGACGTAGGTGACATGATTGCTCACCATGAGGACGCCGCCGGTGGCCGGCACATTCTCGACATTCAAGGCCCGGATCCGATAGATGGACCGGACCACGCCAGCCACGAGGGCGCGGAAGAAGAATCGGGCCAAAGTCTTTCGATTCATCAGCGGCGGTAGGGCGAAGTGCGCAGGATCACGACGATGAACGCTCCAACCAGAAGAGTCATGGCACCGAGAACCGCCATGATGCTATCCGAGTTCAGGTGGGCGAGACGGAGCCCGGAGACAAATCCCAGGCCGAGCAGACCGGCTATGGCGTTCATCACGTTCACGGTGGAGGTGACCCGGCCCCGGCGTTCGGGATCGGCTTTGTCTTGGATGAAGGCGCTGAGGGGCACTAGGAACATCGCCGCGAAAAAGCCGATCGCTCCGACTGAAACAAGGTAGGGCGCGGCAGCGACAGTCAGTTCGGAGGCCTTCGCGGGAACGGAGGAGGGGTCGAGCAACGCCGCACCGGCCAGACCGGCGGCCATTCCCAGCGCCCCAACGGGAACCGCGTCTAGCACGACGCGCTTGCGGCAGATCCAGGCGACGAAGAGGCTGCCCATGGCGACCCCGATTCCGACGATACCGTTGAAAATGCTGGACTGCGCGATCGCTTCGCCGGTTAGCCCGTGGACCTCTTTGCCGGTGAGAATGAGGCTGAGGAAGCTTACCGTGGAAACGAAGCAGAAGTAGGAGATCCCGAGGGCGGCGCGACGCAGGACCTTGTTACCCATCAATTCGGCGATATGGCCAAAGTGACACCAGAGCAGGTTGATCCGGAACGGCTCGGGCGACTGCGATGGGGTCCGGCGAATCGTCAGGGCAAACACGAATTGGATAGTCGAGGCCGCCAGCAGCGCCGTGATCAAGTAGACCCCGGCCTGCCAAGCTTCCATTTGATGATTGAGCGCGGCGAAGGCCTGGCCGCCGACAATGGAGCCGACGATGATGGAGAGCATGATGAGGGTCTGCATCACGCCCACCGCCTTCGTCAGTCCCGCGCTACCTACCAACTCCTTGCAGATGCCCATCTTGGCGGGATTGACCACTGCGGCCTGGGACTCGATGATGAAGAAGCCGGCCGTGGCCAGCCAGATTTGGCGGAAGTAGAGGCAGACGGCGATCCAAGTCAGGGCAAAGGCCTGGGTCCAGAGGCACCAAAGCAAAACTGAGCGTTTCGAGAACCGGTCGGCCATCCAGCCGCCGAGGGGAGGGATCAGCACGAACGCCACGGAGGAGATTCCGGTGATGACCTGCTCGTAATTCTTGAGTAGGCCATACGCCAGAGTTCCTTCTGCGGACTTGAGCATCTTCCCGGCGATCACCCCGGCTAGGCCGATGAGGGTGAACTGAGTGATCTTCGTGTTGAAGACGTTCTGGGCCTGCAAAATTAGCATGGCCGAGAGCGATTTCCAGTCGGCCTGGAACGTGGTTGCGCCTTGCGGCTCCGGAGTGTCGACGACTGGGGAGGACATGGTGCGGATGGTAGCTCGATTTTCGCCGCCCGCAGCATCGAATCTTGGAAACGCGGGCCGGGATACATTGAAGGGAGGTGTTGACCATCCGCAAGCCTAAAGGAATTGATCGGTGGCAGATGGATCGAACCATGTAGCGGAAGCGCTTCCGCTACCGAATGGGGGGAGGTTGATTCCGCAATCCGAGCACCGCCGTCTCCAGTTCCTTGAAGTAGTCTTGCGCTTTGCCTGGGGCGTAACCGGTCCGGCGATAGCCGACTTTGCCGTCGCTCGTGAGAATGACCACCGAGGGGAGTCCTTTGACTTCGTAATAGTCCTTGAAGCGTTGCACCTCGGGCGGGGCGTCGCTGGGATTTTGAGGGAAGTCGAGGTAAAGGAGCGTAAGATTTTCCCGGGCAAGGGCGTTGAAGGATTTGGAAAGGAAGACTTCCTCCCCGAGCAGGCGTGCGTTGGTGGACCAGGAAAGGCCGGTAAAAAGCACCAGCAAGGGACGGCTGAGGAGTTCGCTTTTGCGTTTGGCTCGGGCCGGGTCGCGCTCCCAGCGCGCAAAGTCTTCCGGTTTTTCCGGGGTGGAAAGAAGGGGGCGTGGTCCGGTCGGTTCGCCAGAGTCCGCACCGGACGGAGTCGATCCTGCGGTATCGGCCGGGAGAAACGATGCCTCCTCCTCGGGCTCCGGGCCGGAATGGGCGGCTGTCGCAGCAGATGGGGACTGGCAGGCGGCCAAGAAACCGCAGCAAACGGCGGCCAAACAAGCCAGAGCGATGGAGCTCACTCGATGCATCTTCCCGGGAAAACTGAGGCGACAGCGCAGGTGAAACCGGTTGGACGCACCCGAAAAGAAATGCGCGATACAGGATTTGAACCTGTGACCCCCACCGTGTCAAGGTGATGCTCTACCACTGAGCTAACCGCGCGAAATCGGGGGGTAACAATAAAAACAGTTCGGAGGCTCGCAACTGATTTGTTGCAGTTTGGCAGCGGATCAGTGTTGTTGATCGCGTGCGGGCGAGTCCCGCCAGCGAAATTCCCGCCTTGCTCAAGCTGCTTGACGACGAGCATCCCACGGTGCGCGCCGCCGTCAAGAAGCGCCTTGCGGCATTGGGACCGGACTTCGAGGGGCTTCTTTGCCAGTACGCGCCGGAGGAAGCCGCTTCCCTGATCCCGCAAGCGGTGAAGCTGCGGCGGGAGTTTTTGCGGGAGGAGTTCTGGCGCTCCTGGGAGACTTGGCGTCAGCTTTCCTCCTCGGTGGCCAAGCTCGAGCAAGGTCTGACCCTGCTGTCCGACCACCTTTCCGGGACGGTCTTGGACATCGGTGGCTCCCTCGATGCCCTGGCGGCGGAATTCCGGGAAATCGATCCGGCCGGAGACGCCCGGGACTTGGCGGCCTACCTTTTCGCGAGCGGGCGCTTCAGCGGCAACGAGGGGAACTACTATGCTCCCGGAAATAGCAATCTCGCCCGAGTGCTTGCCGACGGCCAGGGCAATCCGATCCTGCTGGCCTGTGTCATGATTTTGGTGGGGGACCGTGTCGGCCTTGAGGTGGGAGGCTGCAATTTCCCCTCCCATTTCCTGGCCCGCTACGAGGACCCGGAAGATGGCGCGCTCTACCTCATCGATTGCTTCAATGGCGGAAAGGTTTTTTCGGCGGATACCCTGATCCGGCATCAGCCCATCGATTTCCCGGAAGTCGAGGCCGTTGTCCGGCTCCCCGCATCGGCGGAGGTCATCATCTCTCGGGTGCTCCGAAATCTCGATCACGCCTTCGAGCGGGCCGGACAACCGGAGGAACAGGGCTTTATGGGCGAGCTTTGGCAATCGATGGCCGCTTCGTGAGAGCTTGAGAGCGCAAGATCTTGAGAGCTTGGGAAAGGCCTGATCGGCTTTGAGATGAATTTTTACGCAAGTGGCCGCCAGGGACGCGTCTGGCCCTCTAAGTCGATGCATTCGCTCGACACAGTGCAAATTCTCAACCCTCCCAAAAACACTCGATGAAACACACGAACTCTCTCTGGGCGACAGGCTTGGCGGCCTTCGCGTTGCTTTTCGCTCTCCCTTCCATGGCTTCTGCGGACCACGGTCGTCGCTGCCAGGGCCATTGTTCCCGTTGCGGGGACGAAATGTTTGCCACCTACGCCTTGGTTGGCTACGACCACTGCCGTCGCCCGATCTACTCCTGGGTCCCGGTGGCGCATCGCTGCAGTAGTTACCATTCCCATGGTCATGCGGTTTATCCGAGCCGGGGTTACGGTTACTCCAATCGCGGCGGTGATTGCCCCGACAATCGCGGATCCTATGGCTACGGTGGCCGGACCTATTACGGAGGCCGTCCCGTCTGTCCTCCGTCCCGGGGCGGTTTTAGCATCAGTTTCGGTTTTTAAACGGTCGTTTCGTTGTTGTGAATACGTGAGAAAGGCAAGCCAAGTCTTTGGCTTGCCTTTCGGTTTTTGATCTGCAAGGATTCCCAAATGAAGCCCCGCATTCTGCTCGTTTCCGCTTTGGTTTTGTCTTCGCTCCTCCCCGCCTGTAACACCGTCTCCGATGCCTATTACGGCGCGGCGGAAACGGTCTTCGGTAAGCAAAAGCGGGACATCCTCGTGTCCCGGGTCGATTCCGCCCGCAAGGCCCAGGAATCCTCGAAGACTCAGTTCGCCTCCGCCCTTCAAGAATTCCAGAGCGTCGTCAAATTCAGCGGCGGAGAGTTGGAAGAGAAATATAACAAGCTCAACTCCGCCTACGAGCGCAGCAAACAGAGCGCCGCGAACGTCCGTTCCCGGAACGATGATGTCGATAACGTCGGTCGCGCTCTCTTCCGCGAATGGGAGTCGGAGCTCAAGCAATACACCAACCCGAGCCTCAAGGCTTCCAGCCAACAACAGATGCAACAGACGCGGTCCCGCTTCGACCAGATGATGGCCGCGATGCGCCGGGCCGAGGGCTCGATTGATCCGGTGTTGCGCACCTTCAACGATCAAGTGCTCTACCTAAAGCACAACCTCAACGCCCAAGCCATCGGCTCACTGCAGAACGAACTTCGCTCCGTGGAGGCGAATACCGCCGCCCTGATCCGCGAGATGAACGCCTCCATTGCCGAGGCTGAGAAGTTCATTGCGACGATGCGGTGAGGGTTCGTCCTCGTTCTCGTCCTCCTACTCCTACTCGAACAATCGTTCTTCCGAGGACGAGGACGAGTAGGAGGACGCGTTATACGTCGCACACCATCGCCGCGTGGCGCAGGGCCAGTTCGTGGTCCTCCCAGGTGGGGATGAATTCCTGCACGAGGTAACCGGTGTATCCCGTCGCGAGGATTTCCTTGAGGATCGCTGGATAATTGATCTCCTGGCGGTCGTCCAGCTCCTGGCGACCCGGGTTCCCGGCGGTATGATAATGGCCAATGACGTCTTTGTGCTGGCGGATCCGCCGGATGATATCGCCGTCCATGATCGACACGTGATAGATGTCGAATAATAGCTTCATGTTCGGCGATCCGACCGCCTTGATCAGGTCCACGCAGAAATCGACGTGATCCCCAAAATAGCCCGGGTGCCCCTTCATGGGATGACTGCTGTCCCGGGAATTAAGGTGTTCCAAAACCAAAGTGACGCCCTTTTCCTGGGCCAACGGCATGAGTTCCTGCCAGACCGCGATGCAGTTCTTGGCGGCCTCGTCCTCCTTCATACCGTCGAAGCGCATCCCGGTGAAGGTGATGACGTTCTTGCAATTCACGTCGTGGGCTACTTGGATGGCCTCGCGGAGCTTGTCGAGAGTGATTTGCCGGAACGCGGGATTGCACGGTCCCTCCGCAAAGCCGTGGCCGCTCACCAGAGAAATCTCCAGGTCCAGTTCGCGGACCTGGGGGTAAAACTTCCGATCGATCCCTTCCATGCCGGAGAACCCGATTTCCTTGCAAAGCTTGGCCAGGGCGAGCGTGTCCATGCGATCCTTGTAGGTCCAGCCCATGATCGATTGCCGGAACCGGCCGTTGCGGATCTTGAAATCGGCCGGTGCGGCGGAAGCGGGAGCCTGAGCCAAGGCGGAAGGCGCGGCAGCGCCTAGGCCGAGGGCGGAGCCGAAAAGATCACGTCGTTTCATACCCGCCGACTTTGGGGACGGCGGAGAAGGGAGGCAAGATGAATTGTAGCAGCGGCTTCCGACCGCTGGAGCCCATGCTGATTCAGCGGCAGGATGCCGCTGCTACTCCAACTCAGCGACCTCGCCGCGCATCTTGACCACATCGGTGCTCTCTTTGTCGAAGGAGGCCACCAATTGCTGCTGGGTTTTGAGGAGAGCGTTTAGCTCATTGAGGAGTTCTTCGGGTGCAAATGAGTGGCGAACAGCCGTAGTTCCTCCTTCTTCAGGTCCACGGACAGAGTCGCCTCAGTTTGTTGGCCGACGACATCGTGCCTGCCTGCCAGTTCGCTGCGGTAAAGCGGCAGGATTCGTCCCAGGTTCGCTTCCGTCGCGGGACTGATGATCCGAGGCGCTCCTGATGGGATTGAGCTCAGCTTGCGCTGAGCGGCTTCGAGAGCGTCAAGATAAGGAACGTCGGCTTGAGGAAGGAGGCGCGTGGGCATGGGATAGAGTGCGTTTGTTGATCGTAAAGAGATATTAATCATCATGGTGAATTCGGCAACTGAGTTGTGCGGGGATTTGTGGTGGAGTGGAGCGCGGACACTCCTGTCCGCTGGTAGACTGGTGGGGTTCCTACCTGCCGCTCTTGAACTCCGTCGGCTTTGCGGCTAGGCAAGGCGTAGCCGCATGGAATCGTCCAGTCCTCCGCCGAAGCGCGTCCGCATCCCGGAACGCGTCTTCATCAGCTACAGCCGCAAGGACGTGGAATGGCTAGAGCGTCTCCGGGCCCAGTTGGCGTTGCTGATTGATTCGGGGACCGTGGATCTGTGGTACGATTCCGGGGAGATTGAGCCCGGTGATGCCTTCAACCGGTCCATCGAGGAAGCCATCGATACCTGCAGCGCCGCCGTCCTCCTGGTGAGCGCGGATTTCCAGGCTTCCGACTTCATCAAGAAGAATGAGTTGCCTCGGCTCTTGCGCCGGGCGGACGCGGGGGAACTCCGGCTCTTCTGGGTTCCAGTGGGGCACTGTCACTTGGCGGACAAATTGGGCGAGACCTACCACACCGTGGGCAATCCCTCCCGGCCGCTGGAAACCTGTGACCGGGGCGAGTGGAACAAGGTGCTCGCCGATCTGGCCCGCAAGCTGGAACAGCACGTCACGGACCTTCACCAACAAGCCGAAGCGGCCGCCAAAGTGGAGCGGGATCGCATCGCCCGGGAAGAGGCGGAACGGAAGTGACGCGAAGCGGAGGCGGCCAAACCAAAACCGGAACCACAACCGGTTCCCCGGGCCCCGAAGCGGAAGAGCCGATTTCCACAGATCCTCCTGGGCCTCATCGCTCTCCTGGTCGTGGGGTTCGTGGCCACCAAGGTCGCCCAGATCATGCGGTCGGTGGAATCGGATGGGTCGCATGGGGCCCATACGACCCATCCCGCGCCCCGCCAACCAAGCACCAAGAACGAAGAACCAAGAACACCTCCCTAACCAATAACCAATCACAAACAACCATTCACCAACTCCTTAGGCATGCAGTTCGTCCCCGTCCCCGGCACGAACATCCTCATGAGCATCTGGGAAACCCGGGTTCAGGATTACGCGGCGTTTGCGGCGGCGAATCCTGGGGTGGATTCGGAGTGGAAGGATGCCGAATACAGCGGGAACAAACAGGGCCAGGATCATCCGGTGGTGAGCGTGAGCTGGGAGGACGCGCAGGCGTTTTGTAAGTGGCTCTCCAAGAAGGAGGGCAAGACGCATCGGCTGCCGACGGATCACGAATGGAGCCTGGCCGTGGGCATCGTGAGGCGCGGGCCGCCGGCGGCGATCCGTTTGGCTTCGCCTGAGACGATGGATTCGGCGATGCGGAGGAGGTCGGCTTCGCGGACCAGTTTGGGGAGGGTTTCCTGGCTGGCGGCGAGGCCGTAGTAGGTGCGATCCCCGGCCCGGAAGCCGGGTTCGGCCCGTTGGATGGCCATGTTCAGGGCGTGGAAGAAGTGGGTGACGTAGAGCCGCAGTGCATCCTTCTGCCGCTTGGCCTCGCTGGTCGCTTCGGTCTGCTGGCCGAGGGTGCCGTGGCGACCCGTCAGTTCCCGGCGGTAGACCGGGAGGACCTTGGTGAGGCGGGCGGTGGTCTTGGCGCTCAAGGGATTTCCTTCGCCGGGACGGATGGAGCCGAGCTTACCGTGCGCACTCTCCAGCGCGTCGAGGTGCGCGGTGTCGGAACGAGGGAGGGTTCGGAAGGGCATCTGTTTGAAGAAAGGAGAGCTTGAGTGGATTGGAGCGCGGACACTCTTGTCCGCCAACGGAGTTTCTGGAGTGGCGAGTTGATAATAAAGGAAACTTAATATAATGGCAATAATGAATAGAATTTTTGTTTAGGGCTGGTCGCGTGGTGCAGCAAATGGCGCTGGAGTTTTCCGGTAGCGGGTGCGGCAGGGGGCAGCGGAATGCTCCTGTGGCGGGTGTTGCCTCGCGCAACGGTCAGCGTGGCCGTGGGCCGGGGGTTGTGGCGGCGCACAATGGGCAGCGGGGCCCAAAACTCGTCCTCGTCCTCGTCCTCGAAATCGAAATCGAAATCGACAACGACAACGACAACGACAACGACAATATGCTCGCTAAGCGGCCCGCAAGTTGCTCATAGTTCGCCCCGGCCCCACTCGAAAGAACCCGGACCCCGGGGCCGTGACCACTGACATGCCTCGTCACCTGCTCTTGAAGCGGCTCGATTCCGTGTGCCACGCGGAAAGCGAGGCTCGGCGTCGCCGTTTTGGATTGATCGCGATGGGGATTGCGCTGGTTGCCGGGCTGATTATCTGGGCCGTTTTGCGCAACCAAGACACTCCGCAGCCGGGGACGGGATTGTCCTGGATGCTCCTCAGTGTCTGGGGGATTTGGGCGGCAAGGCGCGTCGCGGGGCGATTGCCGTTTGATTTGCGCCGTCTGGCCCGGCGGATCGAGGCTCGCTTTCCGGATCTTCAGGGGCGGCTCTTGACTGCCCTGGACCTGGAAAACCGTCGCGCTGGCGAACCGGCGGGCTATCTGGAGGAGCGACTCTTTCAGGAAACCCTGAGCCATTCCACGGAGCATGATTGGAGCGAGGCCACTCGCACCCGGGCCGAGTGGCGTTGGCCGGTCGCGCAAGGTCTCGCCTGGTTGCTGCTCGCCATGCTCGGGGTTCATCTCCAATCGATCGATTCCCCGAACCGGATCGCCGCCGCCGGATATGGGGCGGCCACGCCGACTCTGCCCGTCGAAGTCACGCCGGGCGATACCGAGGTCGAGAAAGGCAGCAAGCTCATCGTGGAGGCCCGCTTCCCGGAACTGGTTCCGGAAACCGCCACCGTCGAACTCCTTGATGCCGCGACGGGTGAGCCGACCGGCCAATCGTTCCCGATGCGGCGCAGCCTGGACGATCCCATTTTCGCGGCGGTGGTGCCGTCGATCGATCGACCGGTGCGTTACCGGGTGGTCCACGGAGAAGGAGCTTCGGAGGACTTTGACGTGGGCGTTTACGAGCTTCCGCGGGTGGAGCGGGCCGATGTCACGGTGACGCCGCCGAAGTATGCTGGGCAGGAACCGGTCACGACCCGCGATGTCCGCAAGGTGACCGCGTTGCAAGGCTCCGACGTCGCTTTTTCCCTGACGGTGAATCATCCGGTGGCGATGGCGGAACTTTACGGGGAGGACGGGAAATCGATCCCCCTCGTGGCCAGCAAGGAGAATCCGCAGGTGCTCACGGCCACGGTCCGGCCGGACGCGGACCGGCGTTACCGGGTTCATCTGGTGGACGCCGCGGACCGGGTCAACGCGGAACCTCCCTGGCTCACCGTCAAGCTGCGCCGGAATGAGCCACCCAAGCTGGAACTGGCCTTTCCCGGACGCGATACGGAAGTCTCCGCCCTGGAAGAAGTCACCCTGCAAGGAAAGGTTTGGGACGATCTCGGGCTGGGCAAAGTTGGCGCGACGGTCACAGTGGGCGAGCGCACGGAAACGATTCTCTTGTCCGAAGGCGGACTCAAGGCCAAGGAGTCGCATGAGTTGTCGACCTTGCTGGCCTTGGAGGATTACGATGCACAGCCCAATCAGTTGGTGAGCTATCACCTCTGGGCGGAGGACATCGGGCCGGATGGGAAGACGCGTCGCACCGAGAGCGATCTCTTCTTCGCGGAGGCGCGGGACTGGGAACACGAGTTTCGCGAAGGCGTGCAACAAGGCGAACAGTCCGGCGAAGGGAAAGGCAACAAGAGCGCTGAGTTGCGGCATCAGCAAAAGGAGATTCTCAACGCTACCTGGAAGGTTGACCGGGAGGCGGGGTTGCGCGGAATAGCTACCCAGACGGCCGATCTCAAAGTGGTTCGCGAAGGCCAGCAAGTCGTGGCGAAGAACGTGAAAGCGATCCTCGAAGACGTCGAGGACGAGCAGATCCGCACGGCGCTGACGGCGGCGGGCAAGAAGATGGATGAGGCGGCCCGGTTTCTCGCCTCGGTGCCCAAGACGAAAGAGGCTGGATTGAGCGATGCCCAGGCGGCGGAACGGGCCGCGTATCAGCATCTTTTGGCGGCGGAAGCCCGGGAAACGCAGGTCACCCAATCGAAGAGTTCCTCCTCCGGCAAGGAGAGCGCTTCCCAGCAACGCCAGCTCATGCAGCTGGAACTGAAGGAAAACGAGAATCGTTACGAGACCGAGCGGCAGGCGCAAAAAGAGAACACCGAGCAGGAGGAGGATCTCGAAGTCCTCTCCCGCCTCAAGGAACTCGCCCGTCGTCAGGAAGCCTTGGCCGAAAAGATCCAGGAACTCGAAGCCGCCCTCAAGGCCGCCAAGGACGAGCAGGAACGCGACGAGTTGGAACGCCGTTTGGAGCGCCTCCGCGAGGAACAGCAGGAGATGCTCCGGGATGTCGATGACCTCTTGGAGCGGATGGAGTCCGAAAAGAACGCGGAGCGCATGAACCAACAAAGCGAGCAACTCCGCACCGCTCGCGAGCAGGTTCGCGAGGCGGGAGAGAAGTTGGAGCGGCAGGAACTGACCTCCGCAGCGAACTCCGCCCGCCGGGCTCAGGAAGACCTCGACAAGGTTCAAGAAGAGCTTCGGGAGAAGGCCGGGCAACAGTTTGCCGAGGAACTGCGCGAGATGCGTCAGGAGGCCCGCGAGTTGAGCGAAGCGGAGGGCAGAATTGGCGAGCAACTAGATAAGGCCCCGGCGCGCGCCGGGGCGCAAGAGCGCGGGAAAGGAGAGCGGGAGAAAGGAGAAGGAATTGACCGGCAGAAGCTGTCTGCGGATCTCGGTGCGCAGAAGGAGAAGGTCGAGTCGTTTCTGGAGCGGATGCGTAAGGTCTCGGAGCAGGCGGAAGAGACCGAACCGGCCCTGGCCAACACGATTTACGAAGCGGTGCGGGATGCGCGGGTGGAGAGCCCGGTGGAATCTTTGGAACAGGCGGCGCGTTTGACCCGCTATGGCGCGATGGCCGAGGCTCAGGAACAGGAGCGGGCGGCGGCTCGGGCAATCGACCGGCTTCAGAAAGGCGTCGAGGAGGCCGCAGAGACGGTGCTCGGGAGCGAGGGCGAAGCCCTCCGCACCGCGAAGAAGGAACTGGACGGCCTGATCGAGTCCGTCCAGGGGGAGCTGGCCAAAGGGAAACCGAAGGATGGGACGGATGGGACGGATGGGACCAAGGGGACCGATGACCAAGCGTCCTCTAAGTCCCATACCGACGATATCCCCCCCAAGGACGCGCTCCTCTTTTTCGAAGAAGCGCCCGCCCCGGAAAACCCCGGACCCCTCACCGGCGGCGGCTACGACGAGTTCGCCCAAGGTTTGCGCCGGGTGGGAGAGATCCTGGATTCCCCTGACCTGCAAGCCGATGCCGCAGGAATCCTCGACCATGCCCGCGGCTTGCGCCGGGAATTCAAGGAGCGCGATGCCGCCGCTCCGCAATGGGACCTGGTCCAGATGCAACTCCTGCAGCCGATGCTCCAGTTGCGCCAGGACGTCGCGGAGGAGTTGGCCCGGGTGGAGAAGGACAATCCGCTGGTGCCAGCTGACCGCGATCCGGTTCCCGCGCCTTACCGTGAGCTGGTGCGGCGGTATTACGAAAAGCTGGCTGGGGGGAATTGATGGCAATGGCTGTAAGCATCCGTAGCGGAACGGCTTCCCGTTCCGGAATGACGATCATCGGAACGGGAAGCCGTTCCGCTACGAGGACCTGATATGGGCGATACGCTAACCCTCGCTCCCGGAGCTTTCCCCTGGTGGATCGTTGCCGCCGGGATCGCCCTGGCGGCCTGGATTGTTTGGGACGCTTATCGACGGCAAACCTTGCCCCATCCGTGGCGATGGGTTTGCGCGGGCCTCAAGTTCGCGATCTTGTCGGTGCTGGCCTTGCTTTGGCTGGAGCCCACCATGGTGCGGCGGGAGGCCAAACCCGCCACGAACGATTTCGTGGTGCTCATCGACAACGGGGAAGGGATGCAGGTCCACGAGGGACGTGAGTTGCCCGCCCGGTTGCAGGCCGCGAGGGAGTCGTCCGGGTCCTGGTTCACCGCGTTGGGCGATCTCTTCCGCGTGGAATCATTTTCCTTCGGGGAACGGTTGCTGAAGACCGATGTGGTGGATTTGACCGGCCCTCGTTCCGATTTGGGCGCAGCATTGGAAGGGCTGCGACAGCGTTATGCGCGTCGGCCGCTCGCGGGGATTCTTCTCTTCAGCGACGGCAATGCCACGGATCGGGAGCGGCTCGAAACGGTGAACCCCGGCGTGCCGATCTTCCCGGTCGTGGTGGGGAACGCTCCATCTGCCGGCGATGTCGCGCTCACCAGTCTGGCGGTCAGCGAAAGCGGTTTCGAGGACGCACCGGTCACGGTCTCGGTCCAGGCTACCGCGACCGGCTTGGCCGGGCAAGCGTGCCGCATCCAGGTGCTCGATCCCGCTGGCAAAGAGATGGCGGTGGAACGGATCAAGATCGCCAGCGCCTCGCAACGGATTTCCACACGGATGCGCTTTCGGGGCGCGGCCTCCGGTATTTCCGCCTACCGGGTGGTCGCAAGGCCGGACGCGGATGGAGTGCCCGAGGTGACCGACCGGAACAACGCGCGGGATTTCGTCGTCGATATGGGCCGGGGGGATTACCGGGTGCTCTACGTCTCAGGTCGTCCCAATTGGGAATACAAGTTCCTCCATCGCTCCGTGGAACGGGACGAAGAGATCCAACTCGTCGGACTGCTGCGGTTGGCCAAGCGTGAGCCGAAGTTCCAGTGGCGCGGCCGGGCCGGCGAAACCTCGAACCCGCTTTTCCGCGGCTTCCAAGGTGCCGAAGCGGAAGGGGAGGTGACCTACGACAAGCCCGTCCTGCAACGACTCAATATCCGGGATCCGGCCGAGCTGCGCGATGGCTTTCCCCAGGAACGGGAAACCCTCTTCCCAGCCTACGACGCCATCATCATCGACGACTTGGAAGCGGCCTTTTTCACGGCGGATCAGCTCAATCTCCTGGAGACCTTCGTGGCGCGACGCGGTGGAGCCCTGCTCATGCTGGGCGGTCAGGAATCGCTCCAATTGGGCGGCTATGAGCGGACCCCAATGGAACGGCTCCTCCCGGTTTATCTGGATGAAACGGGCAAGAGCGATACCGCGCTGGCGGCCAATCTGCGTCTAACGCGCGAGGGCTTCCTGGAACCGTGGGTCCGGCTCCGCTTGACTCAGGAAGAAGAGGAGACCCGGCTCGGCTATCTGCCGGCGTTTCAATCGATCAACCAAGTCCGCTCCGTGAAACCGGGGGCGACGATCCTCGCGACGGCGGTGACGGAATCCGGCGATGAGTCGCCCGCGTTGGCGGTGCAATCTTTCGGGGAGGGCCGGGTCGGCGCGCTCATGATCGGTGATCTTTGGCGTTGGGGAATGGAAGACCCCGGGCAACGCAAGGATATGGAAACTTGGTGGCGGCAGGTGATCCGCTGGCTGGTCGCCGATGTCCCCGACTTCGTCCAAGTGACCACCGCCTGGAGCGGTCCTGACGAGCCCGCCACCCGGCGGATCGAGATCCGAATCAAGAACCCTGCTTGGCGTCCGGAGGAGAATGCCACGGTCGCCCTCGAACTGAGTCGGCCAGGCGACAAGGAGGTCACCAAACTCTTTGCCGAGCCGAGCCTGGAGGAAGCGGGGCTTTTCACCGCAGAGTTTCCCTGTCCGGAACCGGGTGCCTGGCAGGTCCAGGCCAGCGTGCGTGGGGGAGAGGATCAGGATCTCGGGACGGCCCTGGCGGGTTGGGCCTGGAATCCGGCTGCGGACGAATACGCTTCGCTCACGCCGAACCGGGATCTGCTCGAAGCTTTGGCCAAACGGACGGGAGGCCGGGTGCTGGCTTGGAATGGGCTCGACGCCTTTGTCCGGGAGGCGGCCCGGATGGATGTGCCGGTCGCGGAAACCATCGCGAGCCCCGCCTGGCATCACCCGTTCTGGTTTGTCCTTGTGATCCTGTTGGTCGCGGTGGAATGGGGCATCAGACGATGGAAAGGACTGGCTTGAGGATCGTTTGCCTATGCTTGGCCCTGATCGCTTGGGCCGGAGCGTCGGAATCCCGGCAGCTTTGGCTCGTGCTTGGTGCGCCTGGGGAAGAGATATTCGCCCAGGACTTCGCTCAGCAAGCTGAACACTGGCGCGCCGGGGCGGCACGAGCCGGGGATTTCAAGGTGCGGGAACTCCGGGATCGCCAAGCATTCGAGGAGGCTTGTCAATCAGAGGAGGGGGCTCCCGCGCCGGAGCTTTGGATCGTCTTGATCGGCCACGGAACCTTCGATGGCCGGACCGCCAAGTTCAATCTGGAGGGGCCGGATGTTTCCGCGTCGGACATCGCCGGATGGCTCAAAGCGAGGAAGTCGCCGCTCGTCGTGATCCATACCGGGGAATGCAGCGGTCCTTTTCTCCCCGTGCTTTCGGGCAAGGATCGCGTCATCATCACCGCAACCCAGAGTGGCAGCGAAGTCGTCACGACCCGGTTCGGCGGCTACCTGGCAGAGGCCTGGGCCGATCCAGCGGCGGACGTGAATCGGGATGGAGCCGTGTCCGTGTTGGAGGCATTCCTGGTGGGCTCGGGCCGGACTCAGGAATTCTACGAGCGGGAACGGAGGCTGGCCTCGGAACACGCTTTGATCGATGACAACGGCGACGGCAAGGGCACGCGGGCGGATTGGTTCGAAGGCTTGCGGGTCGTCCGGAAGAGCACCGATGGAGCGGCGGCGGATGGGGGGCGGGCCCGGAAAATCCACTTGGTGCCCGGACCGGCGGATCGTGGCCTCACCGCAGAACAACGGGCACGCCGGGATCAGTTGGAGGAAGAGATTGAGGCGTTGCGCGGGCGGAGGGCGGAGATGGGGGATGATGCTTGGTATGACGCGCTGGAGGTGAAGCTTCTGGAGCTTGGGAAACTGTTGGGTGGGGCAGAGAAGGACAAAGCTCCAGAAAGTACAGCAAACATCAGGTAGGGCGGTTGGTCCTCCAACCGCCTTCGGATCGATGCCGACGACGGCGCTTGGAGGACCAAGCTCCCCACCTTGGGAGCGAACCATGCTAGGTTTTCATCATCCGCATGATCACATCTTCCGGCGCAGTTTTGGGATGGGGGAGACTCAATGAGCGAATGGAGCATCGGGAACTTTTCCCGATCCCATGATCGCGTCGGCTTCGATTGCGGGGGGGGCTGTGCTTGACGATTACTTTCCTGCCTCTAGCCGTGGTGGCAAGTCTGTAGTGGCCTTCGCTCCGAAAATCCGCATTGCCAGTGTATTGGCCAAGTGATAGGATCCCGACGCCCCGCCATGAAGCCGCTTTTCGTCAGCCTCCTCCTCCTCATCGTCGCCGCGTCCGTCCGGGCGGATGTCGCCACCATCGAGAACCAATATCGCGCCGCTTACGAGTTGCACGTTGGGCCCAAGTCAGCCGCCGCCGAGGCGGAGCTGGATGCGAAGTATGTCGGGGCGCTGGAACGGGCGATGGCGTTGGCGACCCAGGGGCAACGGCTAGACGAGGCTCTGGCCTTGCGGGATGAGATTCAGCGGGTCAAGGACAAGGCTCCACTGCCGGAGAAGGATGACGGCGTGGTCCCCGCCTTGGCGCAGTTCCGGGGGACCTACCGCAGCCAAGTGGCTCTACTCATCGAAGCCCGCCAAAAGGCCGCCGCGCCGATCATCGAACAGTTCGATGCCGCCTTGGCCGCCTATCAGGAGGAATTGACCAAGGCAGGCAAGCTGGACGAGGCCTTCGTGGTGCGGGATTACCGGGCGACCGACCTCGCCGAAAAACTCACAGGGAAACCCCTCGTCGGGAGCCTGACCGTCGCGACGGCCGCTCCGGAGAAGCCGTTCGAGAACAGCCTGGGCATGCGCTTCCTCCCGGTGCCGATCACCGGCGGGCCGACGGCGGGGAAGACGATCCGTTTCTCCATTTGGGAGACGCGGGTAAAGGATTACTCGGCGTTTGCGAAGGACACCAAGCGGGAACCGGTAAAGCCGAATTGGAAGCAGACGGAGGATCATCCGGCTGCGCTGGTGAGTTGGGACGATGCGACCGCCTTTTGTGAATGGCTCACCAAGGAAGAGCGGCGCAGACGGAAGATCGGGCCCAAAGACATTTACCGGCTGCCGACGGATCACGAGTGGAGCTGCGCGGCGGGGATCGGCAAGGACGAGGATGCCACTGCATCGCCGGTGGCCAAGGCTGGGCAGGTCGCGGGTTATCCTTGGGGGCCAGCGCTTCCACCATCAAAGGTGACGGGGAATTACTACGGAGAGGAGACCGTGCGGAATCCGGCCCCAGAGAGAACGGGGATTCCCGGCTACGACGACGGCTTCGACCGGACGGCGCCCGTGGGAAGCTACCCCGCTAACCCCTTGGGAATTTTTGATCTCAGCGGGAACCTCGTTGAGTGGTGCCAGGACTGGCTTGATCCGGCCAATCCTGGCAAACGTGTGGTGCGGGGTGGTTCTTGGTCGAGCCCCTCTGAGTCCAGTCTCATGTGGTCCTACCGCTCCAGCGCCGCGCCAGACCTTCTATTCGCTCATCACGGATTCCGCGTGGTGTTGGAGGTTGGGAGTGGCGGCTAGTTTTCCCGCGCGGGACGGGCGCTCGCAACCAGCCAGCCCCACCTGACAGAAGCAGATTGCCGAGCTGCAATGGGGACTTTGTGAAATTTTTCACAAATAGAAGTTGCCCACAAAAAGCCATCGGCTTACTAGGGTTAACGGTCTTTCACGTATGGTTGAACCCCCAACCTCCGACCGGGAACGCGAACCGTGAGCTGAATGCAAAGCGTGGCATTGCTTGATTTGAACTCTTTACTTGCCGTCTCGATCCAGGCGGAGCGCCTGCCGTTCGCGGATTGGTTGACGAATTCGATCTTTGTCGCGGCCATTGTCACGGTCGGAATCCTCTTCCTTTCTTCGAAGGCGACCAAGAAGATGACCTTGGTTCCGCACCCGGCTCAGAATGCGTTCGAGTTCGTCATCGAATTCCTTTACGGCCAGGTCGAGTCCATCGTCGGCAAGCACGTTGCTCCGAAGGTGTTCCCTTTATTGGCAACGATGTTTATTTTCATCCTCATCTCCAATTGGTCCGGCTTGATTCCGGGCGTTGGCACGATCGGTTGGGGCCATGGAACGGGGCCACTTACTCTCCAGCACGTGGACGTCCCATTCTTCCGCGGGCCGACCGCTGATTTGAACCTGACCCTGGGGATTGCAGCGGTGTTCATGGTCGTTTGGTTGGCGATCACCATTCAAGAGGTTGGCGTGGTGGGCTTCATCAAGCATACCTTTGCGGCCAAGGGGGGGATGACGGGGTTCATTGGTGCCTTTGTAGCCGCAGTCTTCTTCATGGTCGGCATCATTGAGCTGGTCTCGATCGCCTTCCGTCCGGTGTCGCTCTCTCTCCGACTTTTCGGAAATATGTATGCAGGGGAGACATTGCTGCACACCATGGGAACTTTAGGGGACAAGTTGCCCCCCATCTTCGCCTTCTTGGCTGCCATCCTTTTTCCTCTCCCGTTCTACTTTATGGAACTGCTGGTGGGCCTTCTGCAGGCGGTTGTGTTTGTTCTGCTTTGCTCGGTTTATGTGAAGCTGTCCACGGCTCACGAAGAGGAGCATTGAGACGACCCGAAGATGAATTTGCCGTTGTGACCATGGCCAGACTGTGGGCGGCGGCGACAAGAAAACCACAAGACGAAAGACGAAGAAGATGATGATGGATCTAGTTACCATGGTCGCCGAGACTGCCACCACTGCGGCTCCTACCGGTATTTCCGGAAGCTTTACTTTGGCGATCGCCGGTGCCGCTTCGGCAATCGGTGTCGGCATGATCGGTGCCAAGGCGGCCGAAGCCGTGGGGCGTAACCCCACCGCATTCGGGAACATCCTGACGATCGGGATTATCGGGATGGCGCTCGCGGAAGCTATCGCCATTTACGCCCTGATTCTCGCCTTCCAAGGCCGCTGATTGTTTTCGCGCCGCGGGACGGTTGTTCCGCGGCGCGACCTTTCTTCTCGTTGATTCCTTTCTGTTCTACCGAATCCCGCTCAATCCATGGAAATCGCTCAAGAGATCGCTCAGAATTTCGGGTTGGAATGGCCGAAGTTCATCGCGCAGGTCCTCATTTTCGGAATTGTCTACTTCGTGCTGAAGCAGAAGGCGTTCGGTCCGATCCTTTCGATGCTCGAAGTGCGGCGCAGGCACATCGAAGAGCTGGAAGCGGACCGCAAGAAAGTGAAGGAGCGCTTGGCCGCCGCTGAGGCTGAAGCCAAGGAGCTTCGTTTGGCCGCTGACAAAGATGCCGGGCGCCTCATCGAGGAAGCTCGTGAGAGTGCCAGCGCTTTGCGTGAAAAGAAAACGCAGGAAGCTACGCTCGAGGCCGGTCAGATCATTGCCAAGGCGCGAGAAGCGACTCAAATGGAGCGGGAACAGGCTTTCACCGAACTGCGCCGGGACTTTGGCCGTTTGCTGGTGAATACCACTTCGAAGGTCACTGGAAAGGTTCTGACCAAGGCCGACCAGGATTCCATCAACGAAGAAGCCGCGCAGCAGATCGCCAGCTGACTTGAACGGGCCGGAGGTTTCCCTATGAAGATTAGCAAAGACGCTCAACGCTTCGCCCGGCAGCTGCTCCGGTCCTCACTGGTAGATGGAAGCCTCGATGAGGCGCGCGTCCGCAAGATCACCAGCTGGGTCATTGAGAAGAAGCCTCGGGGCTTTCTGCAAGTCCTGACGGCCTATTCCAAGCTTCTCCGGCTTGAGATGGCCAAGCGTCACGCCGTCGTGGAAAGCGCGACGGAACTGCAGCCGAGCACCCGGCAGACCGTTGAATCCGATCTGCGCGCTAAGTGCGGACCGAATGTCACCTTCGAGTTTTTGATCAATCCCGACCTCCTCGGAGGGATGCGGGTCAAGGTGGGCAGCGATGTGTGGGATGGCAGCATCAAAGCTCGCCTCCAACTCCTACAGGAAGCCTTCCGTTAATTTCGACACAACCTTCTATACCCTGGCGCACCGCCAATTCACATGAGCAACCTACTGCAGGAACTGGAATCCGAAATCGCCGGTCTCAAGACCTCCGTGGCGAAGTCCAACGTTGGCACCGTCACGCAGATTGGTGACGGCGTCGCCAAAATCTCGGGATTGAGCGACTGTATGCTCAACGAAATGATCGAGTTCCCCGGTGGCGTCTACGGATTGGCGCTGAACCTTGAGGAAACCGAGGTCGGTGCCATTCTCCTGGCTGCCGGTGAGAACATCAAGGAGGGCGACGAGGTTCGCACCACGGGCCGTCTCTTGCAGGTTCCGGTGGGTAAGCAGCTTCTTGGTCGCGTCGTGGATGCACTTGGCGCTCCGATCGATGGCAAGGGGGCAATTGCGGCGGAAACGTTTTATCCGGTGGAAAAGATCGCCCCGGGCATTATCCCCCGGCAGTCGGTGACCGTGCCGGTGCAGACCGGCATTCTCGCCATCGATGCCATGATCCCGATCGGTCGGGGCCAGCGTGAGTTGATCATCGGCGACCGGTCCACCGGCAAGACGACGGTGGCGATCGACACCATCATATCCCAAGCGCGCCAGAATCAGGCAGCCGAGGACGGTAATCTCAAGGGACACAAGCCCTTGTATTGTATCTACGTCGCGGTTGGTCAGAAGCGTTCCAACATTGCCCGGACCGTGGCGACTTTGGAAGCTGCAGGTGCGATGAAGTACACGATCATTGTCGCGGCGACGGCATCGGATCCGGCCACCAATCAATACTTGGCGCCCTACTCTGGCTGCGCCATGGGCGAGTGGTTTATGGACCAGGGCATGGATGCCTTGATCGTTTTTGACGATCTTTCCAAGCATGCGGTCGCTTATCGCCAAGTGTCGCTCGTGCTGCGCCGTCCTTCCGGACGTGAGGCTTATCCTGGCGACGTTTTCTACCTGCACAGCCGTCTCCTGGAGCGCGCTGCCCGGCTCAACGAGAAAAACGGTGGTGGTTCGCTGACCGCGCTTCCGATCATCGAGACCCAAGCTGGTGACGTTTCCGCTTACATCCCGACGAACGTGATTTCGATCACGGACGGTCAGATCTATTTGGAGACCGACTTGTTCTACCAAGGGGTTCGCCCGGCCATTTCCGTCGGTTTGTCCGTGAGCCGGGTCGGTTCTGCGGCACAGACCAAGGCCATGAAGAAGGTTTCGGGAACGACCAAGCTGGATTTGGCTCAGTTCCGCGAATTGCAGGCCTTCGCCCAGTTTGGATCTGATCTGGATGAGAAGACCCGGAAACAAATCGAGCGTGGCCAGCGCATCGTAGAGCTCTTCAAGCAGAAGCAATACGAGCCACTTTTGATGGAGATGGAAGTCGCCATCATGTTTGCGATGCAGAAAGGTTACTTCGATGACGTCCCGGTGGCGCGCGTGAAGGAGTTCCAAAAGACCTTGCAGAGCTTCCTCACCGATCGGAAGGCTGAGCTGCTTCGGAAGATCAGCGAGGAGAAGGCTCTCACCGACGATATCGCCAAAGGCTTGGCCACGGCGATTGAGGACTTCAAGAAGACCTGGAAATAACGTTTGAGCGTGTCGTACCCGAACTCCTGACCGATGGCTAGTGCCCGCGACATCCGCCGACGAATTAAGTCGGTCAAGAACACCGCCCAGATCACCAAGGCGATGCAGCTGGTTGCTGCATCCAAGATGAAGAAAGCGCAGGATCAGGCGACGGCGAGTCGTCCCTACGCCAAGCTTCTGAACGAGGTGCTGCTCAATCTGCGTGATCAGACGGAAAAAGGGTCCCATCCGTTGTTAGTGGAGCGCGAAGGGGAGCAGGAGCTGATGATCGTCATCTCCACGGACAAGGGATTGTGCGGTGGCCTCAACACCAACTTGCTCCGGATTCTCCTCAAGGAAGTGAAGCCCGGCACCCGGTTTATCACGATCGGTCGGAAAGGGCGAATGGCCCTGACCAAAATGCAGAAGGATCTGTTCGCGGACTTCCACATCAAGGATCCGGTGTCCTTCGCGGAGTCGAAACAAATCGGTCGGTTTGTGATGGAACAATTCTTGGCAGGGGAGTATTCCCGCGTCCGGGTGGCCTTCACGAACTTCATCAACACGATGAGCCAAGTGGCCATGATTGAGACTCTGTTGCCGGTCTCCCAGCTTGACCTCGGCAAGAAAAAAGAGTTCATTGGCATGGGAACCGAGAAGTCGAACGGGAACACTCCGGGCGGTCATGGTCCAGGCACGGCTGGGTATATCTTTGAGCCGGACACCTCTTCCGTCCTTGATGTCGTCGTGCCGCAATATGTGAATTACGAGCTCTACCAGATGTTACTGGAAAGCCGCGCCTCTGAGCACAGCGCCCGGATGGTGGCGATGAAGAGCGCTACGGACAACGCGAAGGAACTCATCAAGGATCTCACCCTGGTTTACAACAAACAGCGTCAGTCCGCGATCACGTCCGAGCTTCTGGAAATCACCACCGCGATGAAGGCCCTTGAGTAGGCGCAATCCCAAACCTGACACCGACCAACCCCGATTTTTCGAATCATGAGCAACGAAGGAAGCATCGTCCAGGTCATCGGACCCGTCGTGGACGCCGATTTTAGCAAGGCGAGTACCATTCCGGCCATCTACAATGCGCTGACCGTCGACTACGAACTCTACGGCAAGAATACCAAGTTGACGTTCGAGGTGCAGCAGCACTTGGGCGACGGCTGGGTGCGCGCGGTGGCCATGTCTACCACGGAAGGTCTCAAGCGTGGGATGAAGCTGATTGACACCGGTGGCCCGATTACCGTTCCCGTGGGCAAGGGCGTCCTCGGTCGGATTCTCAATGTCACGGGTGATCCCCAGGATGAGAAGGGCGACGTCGTCCACGAGAAGCGTTATCCGATTCACCGGGCCGCTCCGCCGCTCACGGATCAGTCCACTTCCGCCGAGATTCTTGAGACTGGAATCAAGGTCATTGACCTGATCTGTCCGTTCACCCGGGGTGGTAAGGTGGGTGCCTTCGGGGGTGCTGGCGTCGGCAAGACCGTTGTCATCATGGAGCTGATCAACAACATCGCCAAGCACCATGGTGGTTACTCCGTGTTTGCCGGTGTCGGTGAACGGACCCGGGAGGGCAATGACCTCTACTGGGAAATGAGCGAAGCCGGGGTCATCAACCAGGAGAACATCACGGAATCCAAGGTTGCGCTCTGTTACGGTCAGATGAACGAGCCTCCGGGCGCGCGTCTCCGCGTCGTGCTTTCCGCCTTGGCAATGGCTGAGTATTTCCGGGACGAACAGAATCAGGACGTGCTCCTCTTCGTCGATAACGTCTTCCGTTTCTCCCAAGCCGGTTCCGAAGTTTCCGCCCTTCTGGGCCGGACCCCATCGGCCGTCGGTTACCAGCCGACGCTGGCTTCGGAAATGGGTGCAATGCAGGAACGGATCACTTCGACGACCAAGGGCTCGATCACCTCGTTCCAAGCGGTTTACGTGCCGGCGGACGACTTGACCGACCCGGCTCCGGCGAACACCTTTGCCCACCTAGACTCCACCGTCGTGTTGGAACGTTCCCTCGCGGAACTTGGGATCTATCCGGCCGTCGATCCGCTTTCTTCGGTTTCGAAGGCGCTGGCTCCCGAAGTCGTTGGGGAAGAACACTACGAAGTCGCCCGTGGCGTCCAGCGAGTGCTGCAACGTTACAAAGATCTTCAGGACATCATCGCCATTTTGGGGATGGATGAGTTGAACGACGAGGACAAGATGACCGTGTCGCGCGCCCGGAAGATTCAGCGCTTCCTCAGCCAGCCGTTCACTGTGGCCGAAGTTTTCACCGGCATCCCGGGGAACTATGTCCCGGTGTCGGAAACCGTGCGTGGCTTCAAGGAGATCCTTGCCGGCAAGCACGACAGCGTTCCCGAGAACAACTTCTATATGAAGGCCGGGATCGACTCCGTCGAAAAGCTCTGAGCGTAAGTTCCATTTAGCCGTCTTCCATGCCGACGCTCCTGCAAATTGTTACGCCTGAGGGCCGGGTCTTCTCCGACCAGGTCGATCTCGTGGTCGTCCCTGGTTCTGAAGGCGAATTGGGAGTCCTCTCCCTGCACGCTCCGTTGGTGACGGCTCTGAAGCCGGGCGAGTTGCGCTATGTGAAGGATGGCCAAGAACACATCTTCGCCGTCGGTGCGGGCTTGCTTGAGGTGACTCAGGATAGCGTGGCGGTCCTCAGTGATCTTGCCGTGAACGAGAAGAACATCGACCAGCATGCTGTCGAGAAGGCGTTGGACGCCGCCCGCAAAGCCCTTGCGGAACGCGCAGATGACGCGCATCCCGAGGACCTCGTAGCGCTGCAGCTCGCCATTCAGATGTCTACGGCTCAGCTCGCGATCCTTCATCGTCGTCGTCATCTCTGATTTTGGGTTGGCCAGCATCGCCGTTGTGCTGATAGCTTGCCCCCGTGAGGGTCAATCTTGTTACATCCTGCCTTTGGTGTCTCGCGTTCGCCTTCACCACTGGCGTTGCTGCAGAGCGCGTCCCAGCATTTCCCGGAGCTGAGGGCTACGGAGCCTGGGCCACGGGAGGACGCGGCGGTCGCATCATCGCGGTGACCACCTTGGCGGACTCCGGTCCGGGGAGCCTGCGCGAGGCGATCGAAGAGAGCAAGGAGCCGAGAATCATCGTGTTCCGCGTGGCGGGCCTCATCGAACTGACGAAACGCATCCGCCTGGGCGACGGCAATGTGACGGTGGCCGGACAAACCGCGCCGGGGGGAGGGATTTGTCTCAAAGGCCATGGCCTAGTCTTGGCTGGCGCGCGCAATGTCATCATTCGCCATCTGCGAATCCGACCGGGCGACGGCGCGGGTGAAGAGCTGGACGCGCTGAGCGGGGAGGATTGCGAGAACGTGATCATCGATCATTGCTCTGTGAGTTGGGCGACCGACGAAACGCTCTCCTTGTATCGCAACAAGAACACCACGGTGCAGTGGTGTATCATCAGTGAGAGCCTCTACCGGTCCGCTCACCAAAAGGGCGCTCACGGTTACGGAGGCATCTGGGGCGGCGAACGTTCCTCCTGGCATCACAATCTCCTGGCTCATCACAGCAGCCGCAATCCACGCTTTGCCCGGGACGAGGCACCGATCGATTACCGCAACAACGTCATCTACAACTGGGGTTTCAACAGCGCCTATGGCGGTGAGGGCTGTTCCGTGAACATTGTGGCCAACTGCTATGTTCCGGGACCGGCCACCGGCAAACCGGATCGGATTTTGGAAGCATCCGGCCAGGGTGGGCGCTGGTTTATCGAGGACAATCGCGTGGTCGGCTTCCCGGGACTGGACCGGGACAACTGGCAGGGTGGGGTTCAGGCACCTTGGACTGGAGAGAGCGGTCTGCGCCTGACCAAGTCGCTGCCTGCCGCTTACCTGACCACCGAAACGGCGGATCAGGCTCACGACTCCGTCCTTGATGGGGCCGGGGCGACCTTGCCTACACGGGATTCACACGATACCCGGATCGTGACCGAGGTCGGCGCGCGATCCGCCAGATTTGGGAAGAGCTACGGCGTGGGCGGAAATGGCATTATCGACACCCCAGCTGATGTGGGTGGATGGCCGTTGCTCGCTTCCGGAACGGCGCTTCCGGACAAGGACGGCGACGGCATGCCCGATGTCTGGGAATCCGGTCACGGCCTCAAAGCGGACAATCCCTCAGACGGTCCGGCAGATGACGATGAAGATGGCTATACCAATGTCGAGGAGTTTCTCAATGGCACGCTGCCGCGGCAAGCGGTCGATTCCACCATTCCCAAGGAGTTGCCGGTGCAAACCGTCAAGCCGGACCAGCCCGCGAAGTTCTGGACCACGGAGATGGTCGTGTCTCCTTCCGGCAAAGGTCATTTCAAGGACCTGCGCGAGGCTCTCGCGGCCGCGCCCGCGTTCTCCCGGTCCGTGTTCCCGATCTCCATTGAGGCGGGAACTTACCCAGGTCCGATCTTTATTCCCGAGGACAAGCCCTTGCTGCGATTGATCGCCAAGGGCGAGGTCATCGTGACGGCTCCCACTGCGGAGCCGGCGTTGCAGGTGGCCGGCGGAGCCTTCACGGCAGAGGGAATCATCTTCCAAGGCGCCGCGAAGTCTCCCGGCGTGATCGTGGCTGGAGATCGGGCAGTTTTCCGCAAGTGCCGCATCCTCGGCGAGGGCGATGCCCTGGCGGTGACGGCGGGGCGCACCTACCTTCGGGAATGCACGTTGGCAGGACGTGACACCCTGGTTTCCGGTGCAGGCCTGGCGTTTTTCGATCGTTGCGAGCTGCGTGCTTTGGGCAAGACTCGGATTGCCAGTCTGACGAGAGGGAAGGGCAAAGGGTTTGGCGCGATCTTCAGCGATTGCGAGATCACCGGAGATCCCAGCGTGACCGTGGTTACCTTGGGGGATTCACCGACCGGGGAACCCGAAGCTCTCTACCTGGAGACGACGTTGCCTCCCTTCGTCGAAGAGGCTTGGCGGTCCGCTTCGACGGGCAAGTCCGCCAAGGATTTCGGCAAGGCCGCTAGCTCGGAGGTCTTTCTCGGTGGGGGCGATGGTTGGGATCCGTCCGCAGTGCCGGTGCCGTTGGCGATGCTCGCATTTGGCACGCCGCCGGCGGCGACGGGGATCGAGGCGCTGGGGGGAAACGGGCACGTCAGCCTCTCGTGGACCCCCGTGGAGAATGTCGTAAGTTATTCAGTGAAGCGGGAGAAGGCTGCTGGCGGTGGTTACGACAAGCTTGCCGTCGGCGTTCTGGGGGCCGGCTGGATTGATCGGGATGCCGCTCAGGGGGAGGCGCGTCGCTACCTCATCGTGAGTCATGGACCGAGCGGGAAGACCGCCGAATCCGTTCCGGTGCTGGTCGAGACGGTCCCTCCCAGTCTGGCGGCCCCTTGGGCGCTGGCCACCTCAGGAGCCAAGCCAGAAAGCGGGCAGGCGCAGTTTGGCAACGGCACGTTGACGATGAAGTGTCCGCCGGGAGGCACTTGGTTTGCCTGGCAGGCTCTCACTGGATCTGCAGAGCTGGTGGTTCACCTCAAACGCCAGGCTCCGGGCAAGGGAAAGGGCTGGGCCGGGATTCGGGTGCAGCGTTCCACCGATCCGGAGTCCCCCTACGTCCTCCTTGGGGTCACCGAGAACGGAAAGGCGACCATGCGGTGGCAGGTCTCCGGCGATCAAGCCGATGCCCGGGAGGGCGGCGAAATCCCCGTGCCGTGTTGGCTCAAGCTGACGCGAAGCCGCGAGGTTTACTCCGGAGCCATCTCGCGCGACGGCGTCACCTGGACCACGATTGGTGAGACCTCCATCGTCCCCCTGGCCGGCCCCGTCCATGCCGGTCTGGCCCTCTCACCCTCTGCGGCGGGCGAAGCCGAATTTGATGGAATCGCCTTCCCTCTGCCTCCGCCGGCGCTCGCGGAGAAGTGATCCGAAAAAGGAAAATGGGATTCTCGAACCAAGCCGCAAAGGCTTGAAAACAAGCGCGTTCAGGGAGCCTCCGCCAGTTCGACGGCCAGATACGGCTCGGCGGGCTTGAAGAGATTGTTGTGGTCCGCTCCCGGGAGTTCGATCAACCGTACGGTGGCCGGATGGCGCTCGTGCAATTCCCGGGCCATCTCGATCGGGATCAATTCATCGGCGGTTCCATGGAAGATCGTGACCCGCGTGCCTGGCCGGGCGGCGAGCGATGCCAGAGCAGCCCGGTTGTCGTAATCATGGCGGAGGAGCCTGCCGATTAGCGGGCCCTTCTGACGCAACGCCATATCGCGCAGGCTGGTGTAAGGGGAAAAAAGGAGGGCGCGGCGGGCCCCTAATTCTTCGGCGGCGAGGAGCGCTCCCGCAGCACCCATGGAATGACCCAATACGGCGAACCTTGGCCGCAACTCATCGGCATTCATCCCGAGATAATCAGCTAACGCGATTGCCGCTCCACGGGTGGATGCCCGGACGGTGGCGGGGCGTGGCTTTCCCTGGCTGGCCCCATAGCTCGGCCATTCCACGAAGAGGAAAGCGCGGCCCTCTGCGGCGTTTCGCCGGGCAAACCCCTCCCACGCCAAGGCCTGCCCGCCAATCCCGGCGAAGCAACACCAGATCTGATCCGGCAGAGCGTTGGCACTGGGCACGTAAAAGGCGACCTGCTCCCCGTGGTCCGCAGAGAAACTCAGGGTGACCCCGCCACGGGAGTCGAACGACGTCAGATCCTCCTTGGCGTAGGGACGGGGGAAATAGATGAGTTTGTCCTGAAACAGGTAAAGGCCCGTGCCGGCGATTCCCAGAATCGTGGCGATCCCGGGCAAGAGGAGGATCCAGATCTTCACGCCGAACATCATCGGCCACGGTCGTCGACCGCGCCAGTCTGAAGGGGGCGAGAATGAATCGGAACAACCACTTCAGTGGTTCCGGCTGCCCATTTGCCTTTGTCGCTCGGAAGGGGCAGGGGACGCAACGGATTTATCCCAAGAACGGCCAGGCGCGGATTCTCCGTTGCGGAGATTCTGAAAACTTGGTAGCCTCCCTGCGATTTGGATTCGCGCCCGTCCTTCAACCAGTGGTTCGCGGTGGCTGGTGCCATCTTGGGCGGTCTTCTCACCAATAGTCAGGCGGGCGAGGATTCGTCCCTTCCCCCCTACAAGTGGCCTGCGCCGCCCAAGTGCCCCCTCTGGGCCGATCACCTTCCGCTCCAGGGCTGGCGCGTCGAACGCATTCCCAAAGGAACTGCTGAGGTTTTTCTCCGGGAAAGCGGCCGGGAACGCAAAGCCAATGGCGTGCTTACCCGCAACAATCCCTGCCTCAAAGGCGTCGATGAGGATCTCTACGTCTTGCACTTCGATTACGCGGATTACCTGAAAGCGGGCGGTCCTCCCATCCCCGGGATGGAGGAAAACCCGAAGCCGGTCTTCCTGGGGTGGGATTTCTACGATTTCTCTACCCGTTACCGGCGTTGGACCGGGGAGCGCGGCCTTTCCCGTCAGTATGTCATCCCGGCGCAATTCGGCGGGATCGATGCGGAACCGGTCGACCTCCCTCACTTTCGGGTGGAACCGGGAACGCCGGAAGCGGACATGCAGCGCTTCCTCATGCCCCTCGTCGCCGCAGAAGGGGAAGGGGATTACCTGGTCATCAACGCGTTCGACCGTGCCGGGATGACCGCCGGCTTTTCCCAAATGGCGGCCCATACGCCGGATGACCTCATCGGACTGATGAAGTATCTCCTCCAGGACGAAGACCTCCTTGGCGATCCCTACGCCGATCCGCGTCGTTGGTTTCCGGAACTCGCCGTGACCACGGACGGAACGCTCAGTTATCGCGGCACCCGGGCGGACGAGAGCAAGGACCTCGTTTCCCTGGAAACCTGCACCATCCATCGTAGCGCCAACGAAGGCTTTCACCGGGCTCCAAGCTGGGCCTATTACCGGGAAGATTTCGTGAGGTTTTGCAACGCTGACCTCCGCGCCATCGATTCGTCTGAGCTGCAATTTGCCGCTCGTTGGCTGATGTGGTCCCTTTCCCCCAAAATGCGCGACGCTCAAGTCGATCCATCGCTCGCCAACGTGGTCGGTTGCCTCCGCAAACTCGGTTTGACCAAGACCGAACTTCCCGCCGAAGCCGCCGCCCTGGCCGCCGTGGTTCTCTATTGGAACGATGGGGTGGACTACCGAAAGCGAGTCAATGCACTGCTGACCCAATCCGACCCCGTCGCCGCCTTCTTCAGCCTGGAATCCCGCGAAGGCGATCCCAAAGCCGCCAGGTGCGAGGGCGATCTCATCTGCAAATCCCCGAGTTGGTTCAAAGTCCCCGAACGCGACCGCCAGGTCCTCAACCGGCGGGTCGAATCGGTCAGACTCCTTTTCGAAGCCGAGCCCGGGATCCTGAGTCGGCTCCGGCAGCTGAGCTACCAAGTTGCCGACGGGACGCTGCGGGAACGAACTTCGGCGCTTCCGGGCCCACTTATTCCCAAGAGCGGTCAGTAGAAGCGGCGTCCCGCCGCTTGTGGATGATATCAAGCGGCAGGATGCCGCTTCTACCCTTGAATCGATGATGCTTCCCCTGATCTTTTTGGCCCTTTTCATCGGCCTCGCCATCATCCGCGCCATATACCAGAGAAACGCCCCACACGGCGAGGCGTCGCAGGCGGGAAGAGGGTTGGACCGGATCCGCATCGCTCTCTCCGTGTTGCTCAGCTCAGTGGTGATCGTCTATGGCTTCCATCACGTCTTTGGCCTGTTCCCGTGGTTTGCGGCGTTTGCCTTGCCCTTCCCGGTCTGGCTTCGCTGGATCGGCGTCGCGGGAGCGGCGGCCAGCTTGATCATGCTTCACCAAGTGCATCGCGATTTGGGGGAGGCCTTCAGCGTGCGGCTCCTGGTCCGGGAGGATCATCCGCTGATCACGAATGGCTGGTATGCTCGTATCCGGCATCCCATGTATTCGGCCTTGGCTGGCTTTTTTCTCTCCGCTTCCCTAGTCGCCGCCCATGCTCTCATTTTGGGGCCGGCGGTCGCCATCGTGGCCATTCTCTGCGCCCGGACTGGGACGGAGGAACACATGATGGAAGCGCACTTTGGCGCGGAATACCGGCGTTACCAAGCCCGGACCGGTCGGCTTTGGCCTCCCCTCACTCCCCGAACGCGAAGAGATTGAGGTTCTTGGTGACGGCTATGTCGCAAAGCTTGCCCAATTCGCTGACCACTGCAGTGGCCTGCGGATCGTGAATCCTCTTGCGGGCTTGCTCCACTTCGACGCGCAAGCCGAGGACTTGGCTGTCGAGGAAAGAGGCGTCCTGATAGAAGTCGGACAAGTTGTAGAAGAGCGTCAGATCGTGGAGCGATTCCTCGGTCTTTTCGAAAATCGCCTGATGCAGGTGGTAATCGAGGCTGAGGTCGGCAGGCGAGCTGCGGGCTTCGGTCCGGGTTTCGGCTAGATGGAAGGTGTACGGCATTGGAGCTGGAAACCGTTCTCCCCTTACGGCAGAATGGCGCGAAATGACAAACCTGATTTCGGCCCCGCTTGTGGAGCGGCCCATGGATGAGCAAAGCCGCTTCGGCGGGATTGGACGGCTCTACGGACTGGAAGCCTGGGAACGAATCCGGGCATCGGCCGTCATGGTGATCGGAATCGGCGGAGTCGGATCCTGGGCCGCCGAAGCCTTGGCGCGCACCGGAGTGGGGCGGCTCATTCTCGTGGATTTCGATGAGATTTGCGTGACCAACGTCAATCGGCAGATTCATGCGTTGGACGGGACCATCGGCAGCTCCAAGGTGAGCGTCATGGCGGACCGGGTCGCAGCCATTTCTCCCGGCTGCGAAGTGATCCGGGAGGAACGCTTCTTCACTCCCGCCACGGTCGATGAGATTTTGGGCTTGCCATGCGATGTCGTGATCGATGCGATCGACACTGTGCGAGACAAGGCGTTGCTTCTCGCGGAATGCCATCGACGCGGTTTGCGCGTGGTGACCTGCGGCGGCGCAGGTGGGAAGCGTGATCCCACGAAAGTCCGCGTGGCGGACCTAGCCTCCACCTCACACGATGCGTTGCTCAAGCAAGTCCGCAAAGTGCTCCGTCGCGACCACGGCTGGGCCGTAGGGGAAGGGGATGCGTTCGGAATCCCGGCTGTCTATTCGGCGGAACCTTCGGTCTATCCGCAGTCCGACGGGACCGTCTGCGTCGAGAGCGAACCCGGCAGTCACCATCGCCTTAACTGCGATGCCGGCCTGGGCTCCGCGACGCATGTCACCGGGACGTTTGGGTTCGCGGCAGCGGCCGAGGTGGTTCAGATCTTGAGATCTTGAGAGCGAGAGAAAGGAGCAGAGCCTGAGCGGCTTTGGATTGGTGGAATCTGAGGAAATCAGAAATCAACAATCCCGTGATCCTCAATCCTCAATGGGCACCTCGTGGCGCTGTCGAATCCCATCCCAAGGCCGCTTAGGCCCTGCTACTTTCTGAGGCTCTCCTTCCTCAAGCTCTTCCCAGGTTCACCAGTTCCCGCAAGCGCTGCTCGCCCGAGGGCACATAGACGCAGGCCATACCCGCTGCGGCTGCCGCTTCGATCCCGGATCGGCCGTCTTCATAAACGAGACATTCTTCCGGGCGGACGCCCATTCGTTCGGCGGCCAGGAGGAACATGTCGGGGGCGGGTTTGCCGCGCTCGACGAACTCTGGGGTGATGATCACCGGGAAAAAATCCCGCAACCCGACGGCTTCGAGGGAGGGTTCGACGATGCAAAGCTCGCTTCCGGAGGCGACGGCCATCGGCTTCCCGAGTGCAGCGATTTGGCGCACGATGGCTTCGACCACCGCGATGGCCCGCAGTTCGTGAAAGTGTTCTTGAAACCAGAGTTGTTTGCTCCTGACCACGCCGGCCGGATCTAACTTGGAGCCGTAGAGCTCGTTGAGACGTCGGGTCACGTCGGCTTCGGCGATCCCCGCAGAGGCGTAAAAGTAGGCCTCGGTGAACTCGAACGGAGCACGATGTTCGTTCAACGCCGCCACCCAGGCCCGGTAGTGAAGAGGCATGGAATCGACCACTGTGCCGTCGCAATCGAAAATGTGACCGGCGAAATCGCCTTCGGGAATGCTCAATGTCATCACGCTCCACCCACGCCTTCCGGGCGAGGCTCGTCAAGCGGGGAGCGCCTCTGGCCATCGAGCCTCGCCGATCATGGGAACGGGAAGCCGTTCCGCTACGAGGTGAGGCATTGAAGCTTGCGATCCTCCCCCGGTTCTGTCAGTTCCTCGTTGGAACCATGCTGCTTGCTGAATTGACCTGGCCTGATGTCGCCGCGTTGGACAAGGACACGCCTGTCGTGTTCCCCGTCGCCGCGCTGGAGCAACATGGGCGGCACGCGCCGCTCTTTACCGATTCCCTGCTCATGGGAGAGATCGCCCGTCGTGCCGAGGTAAGCCTTGGCGCGGCTGCCCTGTTTGCTCCGTTGCAATGGCTGGGGAATTCCCACCATCACCTGGATTTTCCGGGAACGCTCTCGGCGGAGCCCCGGCTTTACATCGATCTGCTCAACGGCCTTCTGGAAAACTTCCTGGCCCACGGCTTCCGGCGGCTTCTTATTCTCAATGGGCATGGCGGGAACGATGTCCCGGGGAAGCAGGCCGTTTTCGAAGTGCGCCAGCGGCATCGGGATCGGAAGGATTTGCTTCTCCTCTTCGCGACCTACTGGAATCTCACAGACCGGGCGGCGCAATCGCACCCCGACCTCCAGGACGTCTCCCTGGGCCATGCGTGCGAGTGGGAAACCTCCATGGTGCTCCGGCTCAACCCGCGGCTCGTGAGAGATCACACAAACATCCCGGCGCAAGGGCGTGGCAACCCGTTTGAACCGGCTTCCCGAGGCTGGATCATGCCGGATCGCAGCGAGCATGGCCACGTCGGCGATCCCCGGCACGCGACTGCGGAAAAGGGGGAAGCCCTCTTTGCCGCCTTCAGCGAAGGTGCCGTGGAAATGATTCGGCGAATGATCGCGTGGGACGGGAAGAGCTGGGATGGCTGAAGCAAACGCAATGAAGAATCGATCCGCGACCTGGCGATGGATGATCACGGGCCTGCTTCTGCTGGCTACCATGATCAATTACATGGATCGCGTGACCCTGGCCAATGCCTCGGTCCGGGTGACTTCGGAGTTTGGCCTGAACGACGCGCAATACGGGCACCTCGAGTTGGCTTTTGGCTGGGCTTTCGCGGCCGGATCCTTGGTCTTCGGATTTCTGGCGGACCGCTTTCGTGTTTATGTTTTGTATCCGGCGATCCTCGGAGCTTGGTCCCTGATGGGCGTGGCGACTGGTTGGGCCGATGGGTTCGGGAGTCTCCTGGTTTGCCGGACGTTGCTCGGCTTCTTCGAGGCGGGGCATTGGCCGTGCGCGGTGAAGACGACCTTCGCCCTGCTCGATGAAAAGGATCGCACCATGGGGAACAGCATCCTCCAGAGTGGAGCCTCGATCGGCGCGGTGATCACGCCGCAGATCATGAAGCTGCTCATGACGGAAGCACCGGGATCCTGGCGGGGGGCCTTCGTAGCCGTCGGCGCGGCCGGTTTCCTCTGGGTGGCGCTCTGGTTTCTCTTCCTCCGTCCGCACGATCTGCAACAGGCATCCTCGAAAGGTGCGGGAGATTTAAGTGGCCTTGGCCGGATCCTCGCAAGCGGCCGGTTTTGGGCGGTCGCCCTGCTCATCATGGGGGCGCAGACCGTGTGGCACATTTATCGTGTCTGGCTCATGAAGTTTCTCCAAACCGGACGCGGTTACGAGGAGAAGGCTGCGCTGGATTTTAATTCCCTCTACTATATTGCGACTGATATCGGCTGTTTCATCGCAGGCGGTGTTTCCCTGTGGTTGACGCGGAGTCGCGGCACCAGTCCGCATCAGGCGCGTCGCTATGTTTACGGCGGAGCCTGTTTGTTGACGTCGATGAGTGTCTTCATTCCCGTTCTGGACAAAGGGCCGCTTTTGCTCGGAACCCTTTTGGTTATTGGGATGGGGGCGCTTGCTTTGTTTCCCTGTTACTACAGCTTCGTCCAGGAATTGTCTTCCGTGCACGTAGGGCGTCTCACGGGGATCCTCAGTATGTGGGTCTGGGCGGTGACCTCGCCGATGCATTCCTTTTTTGGCGGGATCGCGGATCGCGCGGGTGACTCTGTGCATCGCTATGATACCGGGCTTCTCCTCGCCGGCCTGGCTCCCTGGATCGGCGTGCTCGCGATGAAATTTCTGTGGCGGCCCCAAAGTGGCAGCGGCTTCCAGCCGCTGGTCCCGCAAAAATAACAATCCAGCGGCTGGAAGCCGCTGCTACCATCATGCTCACTGAATCCACTCGCCTTCGCGATTTCCCTGCCCTCGTCGGCAAGGTTTATCTCAACACCGCCGCCGAGAGCATCCCGCCCTTGTGCGTCGGCGAAGCCATTCGGCAATATTGGAGTGACAAGCTCCTGGGGATGGACGGCCGGATCGGACACTTTTCTGCGGTAGAAGCCTGCCGGGAGATCAGCGCGAAGATGATCGGGCTGGCGACGGACGAAGTCTCCTTCTGTTCCTGCAGTTCGGAAGCTTACAATCTGCTCGCCAGTGCCTTGTCCCTGCACAGCGATGACGAGGTGGTCGTCTCTGATCTCGATTTCCCGGCCGGGGCGACGCCGTGGTTGCGGATGCGGGAGGCGCCCCAATTGCGGGTTTGGAAATCGGTCGATGGTGTCCTCGATTCAGCCGGGCTGACGCCATTGCTCAACCGTTACACCAAGCTTGTCCAGATCTCTCTGGTCAGTTTCTACAATGGGTTTCGAGTCGACTGGAAGTCGTTCCACGACACCGTGCGCCGCCTTGCGCCGAATGCGGTCATCGCCGTCGATATCACGCAGGCCTTGGGAAGAGTCGAGTTGAATTGTCCCGGCGCGGACATCCTCATTTCGAGCACGCACAAGTGGACCTTGGGAATTCACGGCGGCTGCATCATTGGGATTCCGAAGCGCAACGCGGAACGGCTCACGACCCAGGCGGGTGGATGGCTGCACTTGGCCAATGCCTTCGAGGCCGACCGATTCGAACGAGCCGTCTCAAAGACGGGAGCCGCTAGCTTCTCCGTGGGCATGCCGAACTTCGTGGCGCTGTATGCATTGAATGCATCCTTGCGCTATTTGGATGGCATCGGGATCGCGGCCATCGCGGCCCACGCGGATCCCTTGGTCACTCGGGTCCACCAAGGGCTGCACGAGTTGGGCATTGAGCCAATGACTCCCGCTCAACCGGCTAATCCCACGGGCATCGTCGCGTTTCGTCACGAGCGGACTGCAGAGATTCATGCCGCTTTGCTCGGGGAGAACATCCACGTGATGCATCATGCCGGCCGGATCCGCATCGCGGTCCACGGCTACAACACGGCGGCGGATATCGACCATTTGTTGGCTGCGTTGCGGCGTGAATGCGGCAGTCCGCCTTGATCTCCATGCCGACCGGCAGCGCGGCCTCGGCTTTGATTCCGCTCAGGGGTGCGCTATGATGAGATCGACGTGATCTCGACCAAGAATCCATTTCCGGGGATGAACCCTTATTTTGAGCGCGAGTGGCCCGACGTGCATACGCAGCTAATCGCGGAAATTCGCAATGCGCTTGGCCCGGTTTTGCCGCGCGGATTGGTGGCTCGCTCCGAGGAATCGGTCGCCGTGGACGAGATCGGTGGGGACCTCAAGGGAGTTCGGCCGGACGTGGTGGTGGCGGAGCGGGAGAGTTGGCGCTATGGAACCCCTCCGGTCTGGGCTCCCGGGGAGCATGTGGGACCGGATGGCGTGGTTTCCGCCGTGCCGGAGATCATCGCTGTGGAGGATGAGACGGAGCGATGGGTGGAAATCCGCACCGCAGCCGGAAAAGTCATCACCGTGATCGAGGTGATCAGCCCGGGGAACCGTGAGGGGAGGGGCTTCGGGCGCTACAAGAAGAAGCAACGAGCCTGCCTTTTGGGCAACGTGAGCCTGGTGGAGATCGACTTTATCCGCTCCGGGGAGTCCGTGATTTCGGTGCCGGAGGCGCGGCTGACCAAGCGGGAGGGAACTCACTACTTCGTTTGCGTTTACCGTGGCGGAGATTGTTGGCAGCGGGAACTGTATCCCTGTCCCTTGCGGCAACGGCTCCCGGCCATTTCGATCCCTTTGCGGCCGGAGGACAAAGACGTCGTGATTGATCTTCAGCCCTTCATCGACCGGTGCTATGAGCTGGGCGGCTATTGGCAAGGCGACTACCGGGAGGAGCCCTCTCCGCCGTTGCTCCCCGAAGAGAACCAGTGGCTCGACGCCTGTCTGCGCGCGGCGGGACTTAGGGGCGCGGCCGCAGATAGCTGAGTCGGGCCTCGACCGCGCCTCAAGAGTCCAGCCGGGTCCTTTTCATCTGCGGAAATTTGCGCAATTTCTGGATTCCCTGCCTGAGTGGCTATCATGGACATTGTGATCCGCAGGCGAAGAAATGATCCGTGAAGCGATACTCGAAGACGCGGGTGCCATTGCTCGAATCCACGTCGACACGTGGCGTGTCGCCTACGCCGGAATTGTTCCTGATGCCTTTCTCGCGAAGCTATCAGAAGAGCAGCGCATCCAGAGTTGGCAGGATCAGTTGACGGACGGCCGGACCATGACTCTCGTGGCCGAGAAGGAGGGCCAGGTCATCGGTTGGGCTTCCGGCGGTGCAAGCCGAGATCCAGACGCACACGGCGAAGCGGAAATTTATGCGATCTACTTGTCCTCCGCACACTGGGGGTGCGGCGTCGGGCGGGAGTTGATGGCTATGATGGAAGAGACATTGCCCGATCATCAGGGCGCGACGCTTTGGGTGCTGCAGGACAACCAGCGTGCCATTCGGTTCTACGAGAAAATGGGCTACCGGCCAGATGGCGCAAAGAAGGAGATTCACTTGGGTGGCAAAGGTTTATGCGAACTTCGATTCCGAAAAGGCCTGTTCAATAATATAGGATGAATGCAGCGGCTCGAATCGCATCTGTTGCTTCATCGGCGCTTCGCCGCTCGCCGTCTCCTGATCCGAAGCGTTGGGCATAGAATGATGAAACACGAACAAGACCACTTTTCTGCGATCGCCCCCCAATATGCTCTGGGTCGGATCGGGTATCCGGAGGATTTGTACTCTTTCCTGGGGGCTCAATCCGAAGGCCACGATCTTGCGTGGGACTGTGCGACCGGCTCGGGTCAAGTGGCGCAGGATTTGGCTCGGATGTACTCGAAAGTGATCGCGACCGACATAAGTGAAGCTCTTCTTGCGCTGGCTCCGCCACACGCTCGCATTGCCTATCGCACCGCAGCAGCTGAAGAGTCCTGCATTGAATCAGATACGGTCGATCTGGTTACTGTTGCTCAAGCGATGCATTGGTTCGATCTACCCCGATTTTGGGTGGAAGTGACGCGGGTTTTGAAGAAGGGCGGCATCATGGCTTTCTGGGGTTACAATTGGCCCGTGGTGGAGCCTGCGGTTGATCGTGTTCTTGATGATCTTAAGATTGTGATTGCTTCGTCATGGCCAGCACGGAGTGCGGTCCTGCATGGCGGTTACAGTTCGATAGACCCGCCGCTTGAGGAAATTTCCAGTCCATCATTTGAAGCGTCCGCACAGTGGGAGTTGGATGACTATTTGACTCACCTACGCTCATGGTCGGCAACCCGCTACTATCGCGAGCGCACCGGCGAAGATATCACGGAGCGGTTCCAGTCGGTTTTCGCTCAAGCATGGTGCGGGGGGCGAGTGCGGGTGACGTGGCCGCTCATTCTGCGTGTTTTTCGGAAGGCCTGAGACCTGAGACGGAAGACTTGGGGGTTGAGATCCGACCAGCGACACGGTAGAAGCGTGGGATGAAATCGCCTTGCGTCGCTCTCTCGCTCTTGCTCTCGTTTCTCGCCGGGGCCTGCGCGGATGATCGGTTGGTCCTGGTGAGCGCCTCTTACGGGAAAAACGTGATCGCGATCTGTGAGGCGAATGGCGACGTGATTTGGCGGCTGGGTACTCCCGGGCCGGACAAAGGCCATGCCGGGCATCACGACGTCCATCTGCTCCCGAACGGGAACATCCTCTATCACGACTCCTGGACATTGACCAAGGAGGTTACCTTGGGGAAGAAGGTCGTCTGGGAATATGACTCTAAGACGAGGAACGGAAACGAGGGCAAAGGCGTCGACGTCCACGCCTTTGCCCGGCTCGCAAACGGTCAGACGATGATCGCGGAAAGCGGCGTCGGCCGCATCATCCACGTCGATGCGCCGGGCTTGATCCAGAAGCAGATCGCGCTGGGCGAGGGCGGGCGGGGCAAGACGAGGCTGGTCCGCGTGCTCGACAACGGCCATTACCTGGCCTGTGCCGAGAGCCCGGGCGTGGTCACGGAGTATGACTCCGAAGGCAAGATCGTTTGGGAGTATCCGGTCAACGCCCGGGTTTACGGCGCGATCCGCCTTCGCAACGGCAATACCCTGATTGGAACCGGCAGTGGCAACAGTGTCATTGAGGTCAATCCCGCCAAAGAAGTGGTTTGGGACATCACCAAGATCGTTCCCAGTACGGACATCAAATTGGCCTGGATGGCGACGATTCAAGAGCTTCCCAACGGCAATTTCGCGGTGGGGAATTGCCACGCCGGCGAAGGTCAACCGCAGATCTTCGAGATCAGCCGGGACAAGAAGGTCGTTTGGGAGTTCGACGAATGGGACCTTGTCGGCAACGGCCTGGCGTGTTGGGAGATCCTTGATGCGAGCCAAACGGCCATGGTGCGGGAGAAATTGAAGGCGGGATCGTGAGTTGCTCGATCTTTACGGCCGGTCCACGCCGCCATCGAGCTCGGCCGGCCAGATCGACAGGTCATCCGGGGTATTGAAATTCGCGTGATACCATTCCAGTTCCTTCATCCGTTCCGCGTAGGGGAGGCGGGCCCAGCGGGCTTTTTCTTCGCCGAATAACGCCGCGAGTTTTTCGTAATAGCTTTCCGGGTAGACCGGATCCCCGCAGGGAGACCCGGAGTTCAACGGGTTCACGGGAGGATTTCGTTCCATGGAGGGGAGATGGCATCTAGCAGCGTTGCATCCGCAGCAAACACTTGCCCAACTTCGGCTTTCGCATGTGCGACGATATCTCGCCTTCCGGGCTCGCCTCCAAGGGGATCGATGGGCAACTGGTGGCGGGCAGCCGCTTCCTGCACCAGAGCATGTTGGCTAGTGAACGGGCCGTCGGCTGGCCAAGCAAAATCGTCCTCCTTTCTCCAGCGTCGAAGGAATTCCTTCCATTCGTGCTGGTAGGAGCGGTAGCGCAGCTTGTTTGCTTGTTCCCAGAGAGCCCGTTCGATGGCCAGGCAACGCGACAAGCCATGCCGTGGATCATCCAATTCCGAAAGCAGCGGGCGACGGATGAGGTAGTCGGGACGGTTTCCGGGAGGAATCGCTTTCCAGGCATCGGCCAGCAAAGCGGGATCCCTGAGATGCAGCACCGCTTCCGGGTCGCCAAAGTGGAAGGCTTGCTGGCTGAGGGACTCGACCGCGGGCCAGTCCTTGTCCCGGTCCGTTTTCTTCATCTGCGCGACGATGAGCCGATCAGCGATTCGCGCTTCCGGATCGGCCAGAGCGCGTTCAACGGTGAGGCGTGGGGGCTTTCCGAAGAAGTCGAGATGATGCTCGGAGGATGTCGCGTCGTCTTGGATGAGTAAATGAGAGGTCCAGCCTGAAGCAAGGTAGGGCTCCACGAGCGGCGCTCCAAAGAGTGGACGGTAGGCAATTCTCCAATTCCTTCCCGTCAAACCGCCCTCAAGTTCCTGGAGCATGTCGATCAGCTTGCTGAGATTTCCGGGATGAACAATCCAATCCGTATCCTTGGTCGTCTGCTGGATCCCATACTCCACGCAGGCCATCCCTGACGTCAGGACATGCCGAATGCCGTGTTCCTGCATCAGGGTCCGAAAGGTGCGGTAGAACTGGAGCGGCGATGACACGGCGAGGGCTCATCATCGCAAAATTTCGCGCGGTTGCAACCTGGGCAACACTTGGCGATACGGCAGGGCTTTGCACCGTAGCGCCGGAACTTCGAGCCCCGGGCGGTCAAGTCTCTACTAGTCGCCGGACGGGAGGATTTCGAGGGGTGCTTTGGCGCCAGCCCGGACCAAGGCCCAGCCGCGCCCCAGAAACGGCGCGTGCATCGTAAGGTAGGCGTTGCTGCACACGCGGGAACGGTCGAGGGGGTGACCGGTGCGGACGTCGGCGGCAAACGGAGGAAGGCCCAAATCGAGGGCACGTTCTCCCGTGAATCCACGCAGGGCACGGGTCAAAAACGCCGAGTGATCCAATCCGAGGGTGGCGTCGGCGCGTTTGATGCTAACCAATGCGGATACGACATCCGTCGGATAGCACTCTTGAGGATAGTCTTCCAGTAGCCCCGCCGGGAACGGTGTCCAAGTTTCCGTAAATTTTCCGCCTCTATTCGCCACGTTATCGCTCCTAGCGGGCCGCTGGTGAAGTCGATTTCCGGGAGGTTCGCCGAACCCTCGAAGAATGCTAAACTCATGAAAAACGTGCTTTTTGCGCGTTTATGACCTTGACAGGGGGAGCTTTCCGGAAAATCGGTTTTATGCCGATAGATACTAAGCTTCCGCAGGGGCTTTCCCGCTCCTTTTTCCTTCCCGTCGCCGAGGCCCTGGGCTTTGGCGAATCGCGACGCAAATGTCCAGTCATCG